>TARA_R110002110_G_scaffold10792_1_pt1 | contig 122891 bp, 101 predicted proteins | sample TARA_R110002110 | Tara Oceans TARA_R110002110 (sample SAMEA4397330) | marine metagenome | biome: Polar Biome; feature: [SRF] surface water layer (ENVO:00010504); material: water (ENVO:00002006), including particulate matter (ENVO:01000060) such as... | depth 5 m | reverse complement strand
GGTACGAGCCGCTTTGATTTATTTATTGTCTCAAGGTACGGATCAGTCTGATAAGCTCGGTAGTAGAACTATCATGTACTGAGATTTCGGCATTACTCTGCAAATCCGGCAAAATAGCTTTTGCAAGCTGTTTACCAAGCTCTACACCCCATTGGTCAAACGAATTGATATTCCAGATAACCCCCTGAACAAATACTTTGTGCTCATAGAGAGCGACCAGCTGTCCCAACATTTCCGGCGTTAATTTAGGAAATAACAATACATTACTCGGACGATTACCCGGGAAGACTTTATGCGGCAATAATGCATCCAGGGCTTTGCCTTCATAGCCTTCCTTGACCAACTCTTCTCTGACTTCCTCAGCCGTTTTACCTTTCATCAATGCTTCTGATTGAGCCAAACCATTGGCCAATAAAATGGATTGATGATCACATTCAGGATAATGACTGTTGACCGGTAACACAAAATCCACCGGAATTAACTGTGTACCCTGATGAATCAGTTGAAAGTAAGCATGTTGGCCATTGGTGCCAGGTGTGCCCCAGATAACCGGTCCCGTTTTATAACTTATGCGGGCGCCCTGACGGTTAATAAACTTACCGTTGCTTTCCATATCCAACTGTTGCATGTGACTCGGAAAACGCGCCAGTGAGTGATCATAGGGAACGATTGCATGGGTCTGGGCGTTAAAGAAATTGATATACCAGATCCCCAGCATTCCCATAATCAGCGGAATATTTTCTGCCAATGGCTTGGTACGGAAATGCTTATCCATTTCATGTCCACCATCCAGCAATCGTAGGAAATTATCCATGCCAACATACAATGCAATCGGTAGACCAATAGCACTCCATAAAGAGTATCGACCACCCACCCAGTCCCATATTTCGAACATATTGGCAGTATCAATACCGAACTTGGCAACTTCCTTAGCATTGGTGGATACGGCAACAAAATGTTTTGCCACATCAGCCTGAGTTGCTGCCTTCAGAAACCAGTTCCGTGCTGATTGAGCGTTAGTTATGGTTTCCTGAGTCGTGAAGGTTTTCGAGGCCACAACAAAAAGTGTAGTTTCAGGATTCAGTTTTTCCAGTGTTGTGCTGAGATCAGTACCATCAACATTGGAAACAAAATGGGCCTGAATGCCATCAATACCATAAGGCTCAAGCGCATCGCAAATCATGGCTGGGCCGAGGTCAGATCCACCAATACCGATATTAACGATATCCGTAATTTTTTTACCGCTGAATCCTAACCATTTACCAGAATGCACCTGTTCGCAGAAAGCGGCCATTTTGTCCAATACTGCATTGACCTGCGGCATGACATCCTGACCATCCACCATAACCGGTGTATTAGATCGATTGCGCAATGCCGTATGTAAAACAGCACGACCTTCGGTGTGATTAATCTGATCACCCGAAAACATTCGTTCTATCCATTCCTGAATATTAACCGCATCTGCCAGCGCAATTAGCTTATCGATGGTTTCCTGAGTAATGCGGTTCTTTGAATAGTCGAGCAGTAAATCCCCAGAGCGAATTGAGAAACGTTCAAAACGTCCTGAATCCAGTGCGAATTGTTCACGCATCGACAGATATTTGATATCGGAATAGTGTCTATCAAGTGATTGCCATTCGGCGATATTTAGTGGCGTCATATTTCTACTTATTTTTGTTAACTGTTAGTTGAATGCCGAAGCAGAAAGAAAATTCGCTAGTTCAGACCAGGCTAACGTCTGTTGCTCGCCTGTGGCCATGGTTTTCACACCAATGGTTTGCTGCGCCATTTCCTCTTCCCCCAAAATTAAGGTCCAGCGCGCTCCGCTGCGATCAGCCCGCTTAAATTGGCTTTTAAAACTACCACCACCACAGTGGCTAATCAAGCGAAGTTGAGGAAGTTGGTCTCTCAGACTCTCTGCTAATAATAATGATTGTGCGGCGGCGACATCCCCTACTGCAACCAGATAGACGTCAGGCCCGGATATTTCAGGCAGTACTCCACCCGCTTCCAGTAGTGAAATCAAACGTTCAAGCCCGATGGCAAAACCTATCGCAGTGGAAGCCTTACCGCCAAGTTGATCTATCAGTCCGTCATAGCGCCCGCCCGCACATACTGTTCCCTGGGCACCCAGTTGATCGGTTACCCATTCGAAAACTGTTTTGCCGTAATAATCTAGTCCACGGACCAGTCGGGGGTTAACTTCAAAAGCAATTCCGGCTTCCGTTAAGGTAGCGCATAATTGCTCAAAGTGTTCAGCTGACTCTGCATCAAGATAATCTATCAACTTAGGTGCAGCCTGGTTAAGCATCTGCATTTCAGGATTTTTACTGTCCAGAATGCGTAAAGGATTGCTCAATAAACGCCGTTGACTGTCCTCATCAAGTTGCTCATGATTAGCTTGATAATATTCAACCAGCTTTTGACGATATTTAATACGAGCTTCTGTACTGCCCAGCGAGTTTATCTGCAGGGTAATATCTTTTAATCCGAGCTTTTTCCATAACCTGGCCGTTAGCAGGATCATCTCTGCATCGATATCGGGTCCACTGAAGCCATAGGCTTCGACACCTAACTGATGGAATTGGCGATAGCGGCCTTTTTGAGGACGTTCATGGCGAAACATGGGCCCCATATACCAGAGTCGTTGTTGCTGATTGAACATACCATGTTCCATGGCCGCCCTGACGCATCCAGCGGTGCCCTCTGGACGCAGAGTGAGGCTATCACCATTACGATCATCAAAGGTGTACATTTCTTTCTCAACGATGTCCGTGACTTCGCCGATAGACCGCTTGAATAATTCGGTTTTTTCCAGAATGGGTAACCGTATTTCCTGATAACCGTAGCTATCGAGAACCTGTTTCAGGCTGGTTTCCACTACTTGCCAGTACGGCGTCATTTCCGGAAGAATGTCATTCATTCCCCGGACAGAACGGATAATCTCTGCCACCTTTAGCTTATGTCCTTTATCGGAATTACTTTTTCGGGTTGTTCACTTCGCAGCGAAATCCGTTGACGAATTTCTTTTTCCAGCTGATCAACCAATGATTCATTATCTAATTTATGATGCGGTTTACCATCACGATATAACAGATTGGGTGAACCGCCAGTCAGGCCAATTGCCGCTTCTTTAGCTTCACCCGGGCCATTTACCACACAACCGATAACAGCCACATCCATCGGTTCAATAATATCTTCCAGTCTGGCTTCCAGAGCGTTGACTGTTGAAATCACATCAAATTCCTGTCTGGAACAGGATGGGCAGGCAATAAGGTTAATTCCTTTGCTGCGAATGCGCAGGCTTTTTAAAATATCAAAACCGACGCGAATTTCTTCGACAGGATCAGCGGCCAATGAAACTCGAATGGTATCGCCAATGCCTTCCGCAAGTAGCATACCTAGACCTATCGCTGATTTGACTGCTCCACTGCGCAGACTTCCTGCTTCGGTGATACCCAGATGCAAAGGCTGCTCAATCTGGTCAGCCAGTTGACGATAGGCATGCACTGTCATGAACACATCAGATGCTTTCAAACTAACTTTAAAATCCGGGAAATTAAGGCGATCCAGAATATCAATATGGCGTAAGGCCGACTCGACTAAAGCTTCAGGCGTTGGTTCACCATATTTTTTTTGTAATTCTTTTTCCAATGAACCGGCATTGACACCAATGCGGATTGGAATACCAAAATCTCGTGCCTTGTCGACAACAGCCCGCACCCGATCTTCGCGACCAATATTGCCCGGATTAATACGCAGGCAATCAACACCCAGCTCAGCCACCCGCAGCGCAATTTTATAATCGAAATGAATATCGGCAATTAAAGGGATATCCACCAACTTACGAATCGCACCAAAAGCCTCTGCCGCATCCATTGAAGGGATAGAGACCCGAACCAGATCAGCACCCACTTTCTGTAATCTCTGGATCTGATCAACAGTGGCAGCAACATCTGTTGTTTCGGTATTGGTCATGCTTTGAACGGCAATCGGCGCATCACCGCCTACCGGGACATTACCAACCATAATTTGACGTGATTTTCGACGTTTTATCGGTGAAGCAGTTTGCATTAAGAATCTTCTCCCAAGGTAAATCGAGCCACATTACCGCGAGTGTATTCAGTAATATCGATGATATCACCATCAAATCTGACAGAAGCGGCATTCGCCTGCCCCAATGAAACTTGTAAAGGTAGCGTACCGGTCAATTCGACCGTATTACCTGCTCTGACCACACGACTAATCAGAACTTGCTGACTGGCATCTCTGACTTCAACCCAGCAATCTGCATCCAAACCAATGATAAGGTTCTTTTCAGTTGTAGCTTCTGCTGTAGCAGGTTCTGCATCTTCAACTTCTGCAGGTGGGGTTATCTCAGCTTCAAATGGTTCATCGAGGGCGGTATCCGCGGTATCCAAAGTTGGCTCAGATGTATCGGTTTCATCTGGTGATAAAGGTTGTTCCTCCAGGCTGATATCATTAGACTCAGTCACTGGAACAGGATTAACATTATTCTCGGTTTCCGGCTCATCCAATGGTTCAAGCAGTGTTCTCTCTGCCGGCTCATTATTCTGTACAAGTTGCGTCGCCTGCCATTGCTGGTAGGCAAACCAGGTCAAAACTGCCACGGTAATCAGCAATATCAAAGGCAGCCAGGGGAATGTTGATTTTGCAGGTTTAATCTGTTGAATTGGTGCTACCGATGGGCTTCTTTTATCAGTCTCGGTGAATTCGATATTAAAACCTGCCAGCATTTCATCCTGTGGAAGCCCCAAAAACTTTGTATAACTCAGGAAATAACCACGGGCATAGGTTCGACCATGCAGCTTATCCCAGTCTTGTTCTTCGAGATGGACAATGGCGCTGCGAGTCACCCTCAACTGGGCTGCCGCATCAGAAACCGAGATTTTTTTTGCTTCGCGAGCTTCCCGCAGTCGTCTACCAACGTCCACTGATGATGAAACAACATTTGGTTCTTCTGAATGACTCTCAGTCATAAACGTTAAATACCTTCATTGACCATGCGCATTTCATCAGAATCCGGAAAACGGGCTCGCATAATTAACTCGTAACTTGATACGGCGTCTTCATTGCCCAATTTGGATTCAGTTTTAATCGCGGTTAGTAAAGCCTGTGGTGTCCACGGAGAAACACTACTGTAACGCTGAACATAAGCGCGTGCCTGCATGTAATTCTTTTGTTCATAGCTCAAATCAGCCATCCCAATTAATGATTTACTCAGATTTGGATTGATCTGTAACGCCCGTCTGAAATGGGATTCAGCTTTGACCAGATCCGGAATTTGTCTGGTACAGAGTGCAGCGTTTTCATAGGCCATGGCAGAACTTTGATAGAGCGGGTTTTCCACGGATTTTAAAAACCGCTTTTCAGCCTCTACATATTTGCCTTGCTGGCACAGAAACACACCATAGTTATTTTGTGCTTCGGAATATTCCGGAGCTCTGCTAACCGCTTCTTTAAAATGTTTTTCGGCTTTTTCATCTTCACCCAGTCGTTGATAAAGCAAGGCGATAGTATTGTGAGCACTGGGTAAATTTGGATTTTGTTTCAACGCTTTATTAAGCTTCTCCATGGCGATTTCATAATCACCACGTTGCAGATAACTCAATCCCAATTGCATATTCAATTCAGCCGCCTTGGGATCCGGCGCAATATGCTCACGTGGCCCGGTTGTACCACATGCGGTAAGCATAATGATTGATGTCGCCAGAAAACCTATTTTCAAAAATGATTTCATCGGACGAAAACAACCTCCCGTTCAGCTAATCTTTGAGTACGACGAGTTTTATCCTGAACTTCGCCTGCCAGTTGACCACAGGCTGCCACGATATCATCACCACGGGTTTTTCGTACAGTCGCAACCAGACCGGCCGCGATCAACTGCTCTTTAAAACGATTAATGACATTTTTTGAAGAGCACTGGTAATCGGTGCCCGGGAAGGGGTTAAATGGAATGAGATTGATTTTGTTCGGTATGCCTTTCAAAATCCGGATCAGATCCCGTGCATCCTTTTCCGAGTCATTAATTCCTGCGAGCATCACGTATTCAACTGTGATGTGGCGACGCAATTGCTCACCCGTCACATATCGTTTACAAGCCGCTAATAATTCAGCAATCGGGTATTTATCGTTTAACGGAATAATCTCGCTGCGTAATTTATCGTTCGCAGCATGTAATGATATGGCCAGACTGACATGGCAATCTTCTTTCAGACGATCAATCATTGGCACGACACCTGAGGTGCTCAATGTTAACCGTCGCCAGGAAATACCATATGCCAAATCATCACGCATAAGATTCATCGCTGAAATCACATTATTGTAATTTGTCAGCGGTTCTCCCATGCCCATCATCACCACATTGGTGACCATTCGATTGCCTTTGGGGTCTTTACCTAAAGCCTCATTGGCAATCCACAACTGAGCAATAATCTCGGCAGCACTGAGGTTGCGATTAAAACCTTGTTGACCGGTTGAACAAAAAGTACAGGTTAAGGCACATCCCACTTGAGAGGACACACATAAAGTCCCACGACCATTTTCCGGAATAAATACCGTTTCAATGGAATTATCACCATCCATTTTGATGATCCATTTACGGGTTCCATCAGTGGATATGTGCTCGTGTAACAATTCGGGTACGCGTATCTCGGCAATCTGACTCAGTTTTTCGCGCAACGATTTGCTCAGATTACTCATCTGGGCAAAATCAGTGACACGATATTGGTGAATCCATTGTAAAAGTTGACGCGCACGGAAGGGTTTCTCACCGATTTCGATGAAAAACCCTTCCAGACCTTTCAGATCCAGACCAAGCAGATTGGTCAGTGCAGTTGCCATCAGTTATTGATTAGCGTGTGCGAGCGCACAATTGATCATCAGTAAAGAAATACGCAATTTCACGTGCTGCACTTTCAGCAGAATCAGAACCATGAACAGCATTTTCATCAATACTTTGCGCAAAATCAGCACGAATGGTGCCAGGTGCCGCATCAGCAGGATTGGTTGCACCCATCAGATCGCGATGAGTAATAACCGCATTGTCACCTTCCAGAACCTGAATCATGACAGGGCCAGAAGTCATAAAACTCACCAAATCGCCAAAAAATGGACGTTCTTTATGTTCCGCGTAAAAGCCTTCAGCTTGCTGCTGTGTAAGATGCACCATACGGGCTGCTACGATAGACAGACCAGCTTTCTCGAAACGTGAGTAAATCTCACCAATAACATTCTTTGCTACCGCGTCCGGTTTGATAATTGACAGAGTACGTTCAGTCGCCATGTGTATCCTCATTGATTGATTGGATTAAATCGACATATTCTAGCATCTATAAGACTCAGAGATAGTAACGTTCACCGAGTTTTTATTAAGCGGTCAATTTTGCTTTGGATTTGATGACAAAACCATTACCATCAGCTGACTATTTTTTGATAAAACTCAAATGCAAATTCGATGATGAATAACACATTTAAACGTATCGGCCTGTTCATCCGTAAGGATGATCCTGTCCTGGAAACTGCTGTAATTCAAATAAATGAATTCCTGATATCCAGAGAGTTACAGGTATTTTGCAACGAGCCGATAAGTTTTTTACCTGATTTGGAAGTTATTTCGATCGCAGAGTTTCCTTCAAAATGTGATTTAACTATAGCGATTGGCGGGGATGGCACCATGCTATCTGCCTCACGAGCCCTGGCAGGATTTGATTTACCGGTTGTTGGCGTAAATGTTGGCCGGCTGGGTTTTTTAGCTGATGTCACCCTGAATAATCTGCAATCTCAGTTAGGTCGAATTCTTGACGGCCAGTATCGGCATGACAATCGGTTTTTATTACAAGCCCACCTGAATAATGCTGAAGATCCAATTAGCATTGCCATGAACGATGTAGTGGTGCATTCACATCAAAGCCGACATATGATTGAATTTGAAACCCATATCAATGGACGGTTTTTAAACAGCCAACGTGCTGATGGATTAGTGGTTGCTACGCCCACCGGCTCAACCGCTTATGCCATGTCAGCGGGAGGTCCGATTCTTGATGTTGATTTGGATGCGGTGGTGTTAGCATCAGTTTGTCCACACACTTTGAGCAATCGTCCTCTAGTGATTGCGGGCAGCAGCATTATTGACATTACATTAAGTGAAAATAACATTACCACAGCAATGGTCACTTGTGACGGACGTCCTGGCCACGAGCTTAAACCTGGCGATACTGTCCGAATTCAGCGTCATCTAAACCGTATAGATTTACTGCATCTTGAAGATCATGATCATTATTCAATTTTGCGTGCCAAACTGGAATGGGGCCGAAAACTGACATGTTGATAGCGTTAACTGTTCGCCAGCTGGCGGTGGTAGAAGATTTATCCTTAACTTTTAAATCCGGCATGACTTCACTAACGGGTGAAACCGGGGCCGGTAAATCCATACTGGTGGATGCCCTTGGTCTGGTACTGGGGGATCGTGCTGATTCAAATATGGTACGCCATGGAAGTGAACGTGCTGAAATAGAAGCCAGTTTTGATATCAGCAGTAACTTGCCGCTTCAACAGTGGCTTAAAGAACAAGAACTTGATGATGAAGATCAATGTCATCTGCGCCGAACAATCAGCCGTGATGGTCGCTCCAAAGCGTATATCAATGCCCGACAGGTTGCATTAACCCAACTACGTAATATCAGTGAATTAAGTGTTGATATTCATGGACAGCATGAACACCAATCCTTGTTACGGACGGAGACTCAGCGCGAACTTCTGGATATTGTCGCTAACAATAAAGCCCTGCTTAAATCATTAAAACAAGCCCATGCCGAGTGGCAAAAAATTCAGCAGCAACTGGCTGCAATCCGTCAGCAAACTGAACAGCAACTTGCACGTCAGGAATTATTAAACTATCAGGTCAGTGAGCTTGAACCGTTGGCACTGACAGACGAGAGCATCAACTTACTGCTACAGGACCAGCAACAGCTTGCACATGCTGCTCAACTTCTCCATACCAGCGAATCAACTCTGCATAATTTATTTGAGCAGGAGCATGGTGCGGCTTACGATCTGATTGGTTCAGCACTGACCGAGCTGGAAAAGTTACAACAATACGAACCCCGTTTTACCGAGATCATTGAGACGCTGAACAGTGCGGCAATCAACCTTGATGAAACGGCCACTTCGCTACGTCATTATCTGGACAGTGCGGATCTGGATCCGGCGAGGCTGGAAGCCGTTGAAGATCAGTTAGCTGTGTTACATGATCTGGCGCGTAAACATCATGTTGAAATTGAGGCCTTACCTGCCCATTATCAGGCTTTGTGTGATGAATTGGATAGCCTGTCAAAATCCCAGCAAAATCAGACAGAGTTGTCTCAGCAACTCAAAGCCCAGGAAAAATTATGTCTGGACTTATCTGCACAGATCCGTGCAAACAGAGAAAAACATGCTAAACCTCTGGCGGAGACCATTACCCAGTCCATACAACAACTGGCCATACCTGCTGGCCGTATAGAATTTGTTATCACACCCTTTGAAGATGGCAAATTCAGTGAACATGGTGCGGATCAAATTCAATTGTTGGTCAGCACCAATCCCGGCCAGCCGGCAGGAGAATTGGGCAAAATTGCATCGGGAGGTGAATTAGCACGGATAAGCCTGGCCATTCAGGTAGTTACTGCAGGAAAACGTAGCGTTCCTACGTTAATATTTGATGAAGTTGATGTGGGAATAGGCGGCGGCGTTGCTGAAATTGTTGGTCAACATCTCAAATTACTGGCATCAAGCCAGCAGGTGATCTGTATTACTCATTTGCCTCAAGTCGCGGCACAAGCTCATCAGCAACTGCAGGTTACAAAGATTCTGGGTGAAGATAAAACCCATACTGAAATCAGCGAACTTAATCGTGAACAACGCATTGAGGAAATTGCCCGGATGCTGGGCGGAATGAACCTGACCCAGAAAACTCGTTCACATGCTGAAGAGATGCTGGATCAGGGACAAAACTGATTTATCGTTCTTTTTTGCAGTCTTCGCGGTTGCAAATGCCATAGATGTAAAGGCTGTGATCGGTCATTTCAAACCCATTCGCCTTGGCAATCTCTCTTTGCCGCTCTTCAATCACCTCATCATAAAATTCGATAATGCGATTGCATTTCACACAGAACAAATGATCATGATGTTCGCCATCTTCCAGTTCAAAGACCGCATGTCCACCATCAATATTTAATCGTGAAACCAGCCCTGCACCCTCAAATTGCGTAAGCACTCGGTAAACAGTTGCCAGACCGATTTCCTCTCCCATTTCCAGCAAAGCCTTATAGACATCTTCAGCACTTAAATGGCGCTGTTTGGAGTGTTCAAGAATCTCCAGCACCTTTAAACGTGGCAGAGTAATTTTCAATCCCGCTTTTCTTAAATCTTGTCTTTCCATTATTATTGTTGCCTCGTAGAATAGTTACGAATAGCGTATCATCGCACTTTGGTCATCAACACAGAAACAAATACTAAATGAAAAGCCTGCTTATTTATAGCCTTTCCTTGGTTATTCTCACTCTCAGCGCCTGTAGCAAAGACAAAATCCCTGGTGTTTATCGAATTGATATTCAACAAGGCAATCAGGTTACACAGGAAATGCTCAGTAAGCTCGAACCTGGCATGACTAAAAGCCAGGTATCTTTTGTGATGGGAACACCGATGTTAATTGATGTATTCCATCCGAATCGCTGGGATTACATATACAGTTTCCACCCCGGAAACGGTACACGCGAGCAGCGTCGCATCACTTTGTATTTTGATGAAGCAGAAACGCTTGACTACATTGATGGCAATACCCAGATTGTTGAAAACATCCAATTAACGGAAGAACAGCGCACTGATACTAACGTGGTGGTTCCATTAAACGAGAAGAAAACCGGTTTCTTCAATGGCATATTTAATGTGTTTGGCCTAGGCGAAGATGAAGCAGAGATTATCGAAGACGATAACGAAACTGATGCCGCTGAGAAAAAGCAGAAAGAAGCTCTGCCGGAAAACTTAGATGACTCAATGGGAACACAACCTGCAGGTCAGCTCCCAGATATTCAGTAAGTCCCTGAAACGCTATTCCTGAACCGGTTCAAACTGGCCGGTTTGGGAATTAAAACAAAGCAACTCTCCTGCTGCCAAGTCAAAATACCAGCCGTGTAAGGTCAAACGACCCTCTTCTACCTGTTGCTGAACACATTCAAAACTCATCAAATTATCCAGCGAAACTAGCACTGCACGTTGTTCGCAGGCCTTTAACTGACTGGCCTCATCGCCATCAGCGTGCGATTTAACCCAGTCCTTTGCCGGTTGTGCAATTGAAACCCACTGATGGATGAATTTTGAGTTTTGTTGTCCATCATCATCCCACAGCGCACGTATACCACCACAGTTGGCATGCCCCATGACAATAATGTTTTCGACTTCAAGATTATTAACGGCAAATTCAAGTGCTGAGCTGGTGCCATGATGTAAACCATCATTCTCACAGGGTGGCACCAGATTGGCGACGTTTCTGACGGTAAATAAATCCCCAGGATCACAATCTGTCAAAATCGCGGGATCAACTCGGGAATCACAACAGCCAACCATTAAGGTTTTCGCTGGCTGCCCCGTTTTCATACTGGCATAAAGTCGGCTGTCCTGACCAAAGTATTGTTTTTTAAAACGTTGAAAACCTTCAATTAATCTATCTGTATTCGCCATTTTTTATGCATGTCTCAAAAACGTTAAAAAAGGATTATGTTGTTTCTCATGGGAAATGGTTGTGACCGGTCCATGACCACTATGCACTCGCAAATGCCCGGGTAATTGCATTAACCGTTGTAAGCTTTGCTGCATTATAGCCGGATTCCCCATAGGTAGGTCAGTGCGTCCAACGCTGCCAGAGAATAATGTGTCACCGACAAAGATATCTTGCTCGTCATAGTAACAACCTTGGCCTGGTGTATGCCCAGGGGTCGAGATAAACCTCAGTTTGGTATTCCCCAGCTGAATTTCATCACCATCGTCGACAAAATGGTCAATTCGTCCACATGGCCGATTAAATGCTGGCTCGCCAAACCAGTCCCCCTGTATCGGTAATGTCTCAAATAATGGAACCTCGTTTCGCGGCAGGTAGGTCGGCACATCAAATTGCGATTGTAAGTAGACCAGGCCTCCTGCATGGTCCAGGTGACCATGTGTTAGCAATATCATCTGTATGCGGGGACGAGGATTGATTGACAGCAACTTTTGAACTAATTCATCTGTTTCGCCGGTATCGATTACAGCTGCATCACCAGTCGTCTCATCCTCGATTAAATAGGTATTGACCTGAAATGCACCAACGGTAAAGCAGGTGATTTTCATCCTGTATAACTCTCCCCAAAAAAAAACAGCTGGTCGGTTAAACCAGCTGTTTTTAATAATGACATGTAAGACGTTTTATTTATCTTTGTTTTTCTGCGCTTCGCGCGCTAAACGCATATTGTTTTCAAACCAATCACGTTTAATTTTTTGGGTACGGGCCAGATTGATATTAGCTTCATACCATTTCTTTTTGATATCTGCATGTGGATCGGGATGCAGGTTCGCTTCATACCATTTTTGATGGCTTTCACGAGCGGCCTGCAAGTTGGCTTCATACCATTTTTTATCACTGGCCGTCTGCTCATCACTGAATTCATACCAATGTTTATCGGTTGGCGTCTGATCCAGATTGGCTTCATACCATTTACTGTGTTGTTCACGGAATTTGGCCAGATTAGCTTCTTGGAAGCGTTTTTTCCAATCGGTATCGCCCGCTTCTTTGAACTCATACCAATGGGTAGTCGTAGGCGTATTGTCCAAATTGGCTTCATACCAGTGACGATTCGCTCTAACCGTTTCTACTGCTGTGCGTAAATTGGCCTCATACCATTTTTTCTTGGTATCAAGATGATCCACCATATTGGCTTCGTACCAATGCGTATCGCGCTGTTGAGCAGGACGCTGATTCGCTTCATACCATTTGGAATTTTCACGAGCAACATGGGTATTGTAGGCAAACCAGTCACGCTTGATTTGTTGGGTACGTGCCAGACTGATATTAGCTTCATACCATTTCTTTTTGATATCCGCATGTGGATCGGGATGCAGGTTCGCTTCATACCATTTTTGATGGCTTTCCCGAGCCGCTTGCAGGTTGGCTTCATACCATTTTTTATCACTGGCAGTCTGCTCATCACTGAACTCATACCAGTGTTTCTCCGTTGGCGTCTGATCCAGGTTGGCTTCATACCATTTACTGTGCTGCTCACGGAATTTTGCCAGGTTGGCCTGTTGCCAACGCCTTTTCAAATCACTGTATTGTGAATCAGCAAATTCATACCAATGGGTTTGTGTAGGCGTTTTATCCAGGTTCGCTTCATACCAATGACGGTTCGCCCGCACTGCTTCAACAGCAGTACGCAAATTGGCTTCATACCATTTTTTCTTGGTATCAAGATGCTTCACCATATTCGCTTCATACCACGGACGTTCAGAATGCTTTACAGGATTCTGTGCCGCTTTGTACCAAGGCAGTTTTTTCATTTTATCTCTCACTGCGTTTGCGGATTGCAACTTAGCTTTAATGCTATCAACTGTTGCGTGATTGCTCTCGTACCACTTTGTTTTAATATCTATTGTGCTACTCATTGCGTTTACCTCTTTGGGTAGTTTTACAAACTGATACTACCCCAGAAGTGAAGCCTACTACAAGTAAAACCATGCGATGAGACAGCGAAATAATCTAATTATTCAAAGCAATGCTTTTCAGCTTTTACCCGCTGCAACATAGCTATTTTCTGTTCCACTTGCTGTGTTCTTCTGGCTTCTTTTTCATCTACCAGAGAAGAATATCCCAGATAGGCCAGACCCAACCATCCCTCAACAATCGGGATCGTATCAAAAGCAATTAATGTCGCGGCCAGTTTATTACTGCCATCCTCGTAAAAGCCAGGCTTGTAACTATAACGATATGGATGAAGCTGGTTGATAGCACCATCAATTTCAACGCAGCTATGCTTGCGGATTTCATCGGTAATTTGCACTACCGGCGGTTCATAATAAATTGGCTCAGTCGGCACGGGAACAGGTGTTAACGCCTGTACTGGTAACACCATAAAACCAAGCATCAAACCTATAGACTTGATAAAAAATTGATTTTTCATAACTGACATACCTATACAATTTATGCGTGTTTGCCTGTAGAGGTTAACGGCTGACCTGACCGTAACTATAGCCTAAGGCTTGTTTATCTTTCATCTCCGCTATTGCTGGTGACTATTTCTTGTCCGACAAGGCAGTGATGAAGATAAAATCAGCCCTAATCACTTGCTTCATGGCTACTGTCTTTATCATGCTTGTGCAGCTCCGCCCAATTAGCCAGTCTTGCCGCGACAGCGCCATTAAAACTGTTTTCAGGATAGTTGCCTTGTTCGTCTGCTTCGCCAGCCTCATATTCACTCAGCACATTGATAGCATCGCTGATGTCATCGACAGCGTAAATATGAAACAGACCATTCTCAACGGATTGTCTGACTTCGGGTTTCAGCATCAGATGCTGCATATTACTGCGGGGAATAATCACGCCTTGTGTGCCTGTCATTCCCACCAGACAACAGACATCATAAAAGCCCTCAATCTTTTCATTAACGCCACCGATAGCCTGAACCTGACCGAACTGGTTCATTGATCCGGTAATAGCGATAGATTGTTTGAGTGGAATTCTGGCAATAGAAGATAATAAAGCACACAGCTCAGCGACTGTTGCACTATCGCCATCGATCTCACCATAATTCTGTTCAAACACAATACTGGCAGCCATGGATAGCGGCTTATCTGCCGCATAAAAAGACCCCAGATAAGCAGCCAGAATCATCACACCTTTTGCATGCAGGTTGCCCCCCAGCTCCACTTCTCTTTCAATATCAATAATCGCATCATCACCATATCGGCAACTGGCAGTGATGCGGGTAGGTTCACCAAAATGAAAACTGCCGATGCTCAATACCGATAAGCCATTGACCTGACCGATATGCTTGCCATTCACATCCAGTTGAATAATCTGCCGCTGTATTTGCTGATAAACCACTGAACGAACGCGATCCACCCTTCTGAGACGCTGTTGCCAGGCATGATTCACCGCATCAGCAGTAATTTCAGCCTGTTGGTATTTGCGAGTCCAATAGGCGGCTTCACGCAACAGATCAGTCATATCAGCAATATGCAGCGACATTTGTTGCCCATCATTAATTGATCTCGCTGCATATTCAATCATTAACGCCACTGCACTCTGCTGCAAAGCGGGCAAATGCTCATTCATTGCTGTTGAGGCAATCAATTTTGCCATTTGCATATGTGTTTCAGCCGTACGCGGTAATTCATCTTCCAAATCAGCCAGCACTTTAAATAATCCAGCAAACTCGGGATCCAATTCATACAGTTGATAATAAAGATCCCGATTCCCCAGAAGAATCACTTTGGTTGAAAGCGGGATTGGTTCAGGTTCTAGTGAAACCGTTGCCACCAGACTATAGGTTCGTTCAAGGTTTTCCAGGGGGATTTCGGAAGCTTTTAACGCTGCCTTCAACCCCTCCCAGGCAAAAGGCTGCTCCAGAAGCTTTTCGGCATCAACAATTAAAAAGCCGCCATTGGCACGATGTAATGCGCCCGCCTTAATCAAGGTAAAGTCAGTCACCAGTGCACCCATCATTGCCATGTTTTCAACACAGCCCAATAGATTCTGATGATTTGGTTGATTGAGATACACCACCGGAGCTCCATGCAGATCGGCATTATCCACAATCAGGTTAATCTGATAGCGCTTCAGACAATTATCGACATTAACATCTTCCTGCCTCTCTTCATTTTTGAGGAACATCTCGATATTCCGCTGAATATCAAATTGCATATCATCAAAATAATTCTGTAACGGCTCGGATTTTGGATAAGCATGGCGTAAAAAATCGATTTGCCGGGTTATCACTTCTAACGCAACCTGATCATTCAGCGCGGTAATCTTATTTACCGTGTCATGTTCCCATTCATGAATTTCAATCAGGGTATCCTGCATTGACACCTGTAATTTCGCGATAGCCTCTTCCGTTTCCATTTTCTTGGCATAGGGCAGATCTTCAAAATCTTCGCCAGATAAAGGCTCCCCTTCATGCTGAGCTGCAAAGGCGTAACTGCCATCTTCCATTCTAAGCAGTACAACGCCCTGTTTATCCGCTTCAGTCTGCAGTGCACCAAACAAGCGTACCCGGTGCTGGCGACTGGCTTCTTCAATTGCCCTTACTCTTCCCCGATAATATTCGTCATCAAAAGCGTGAGGTAATTGTTGCTGTAGCGCTTTGATAACCCGCTCGATATCCAGTTTTAACTGCGCACCATCACCGGCGGGTAATGACAATGATTTAGGCTGTTGAGGTAAATCAAAATTATGTAAATAAGCCCAATCTTCTGCATCAGGCCGGTTGGCAGTATGTTTGGTGAGATATTCACTGACCAGCGACTTTTTACCCATGCCGGCCTCCCCCATCACATACAGGTTATAACCATCTGCTTGAATATTCGCTGCAAATTCAATTGCTTCGCGGGCTCTGTCCTGGCCAATCAAGCCTGTTAAAGGCTCCACTGTAGCGGTAGTTTTGAAGGGCAGATCAGCCGGATTGCAGCCGTGATACAGTTGTGACGCGTTTAAGTGAGTTACAGACATGGATATCTCTGGACGAATGAACAGAACTTAGCTTAGGCTAGGGGCATCTGATAGGCAACTGCATCGATAAGGGATAAAAATTATGGCAGGTCAGGATTTTGAAGAAAAACGCAATTATTTCCGAATGCGCGTCAACGGTCCGGTACAGATAAAGCGTCCGGATACCACAGAAAGTTTTCAGGCAGAAGGACTCGATTTAAGCGCCAGCGGTTTAAGTTTGATAGCGGATGAAATGGTTAGCGAGGGGGAAATACTGGATATCAGCATTAAAAGTCATAATCCGGACCTGGCCGACTTTGTTGCACAGGCTGAAGTGGTCAGAGTTGAGCCTTCTGAAGAACAGGCGGGACGTTTCAATATTTCATTGAAGTTTACGACAATCTATTGAAGTCAGCTTACAGCCAATAACTGCTGCGGGTCATCACTTTCGACATTGGCTGCATGATTTTCTGCACCAGCCATGGCAATTGAGCGCCGCCGGCAGCTAAAGCAGTTTGCTGATGATGACTTTCATCTTCACGCATTTGCGCAAGAATTGAACGACTGCGCAGATCCGCATCACTCATCTTGCCGAGATGCTCATCGAGATGTTCTATAACCTGTTTTTCAGTTTCGGCAACAAACCCCAGACTCCATTTATCACCAATTTTTCCTGCCACGGCACCAATCACGAAAGAACCGACGTACCACAACGGATTTAACAGGCTGGTACGCCCCTCCAGTTCATCAATACGTTTTTCGCACCATAACAAGTGATCGTTTTCTTCAGCGGCTGCCTGACGCATCGATTCGCGAACATTGGTCAGTTCTGCCGTTAATGCCTGTCCCTGATACAAAGCCTGGGCAGATACTTCACCCGCATGATTCACTCGCATCAATGCAACTGATTGCCGACGTTCATTATCGGTAAGGGGTGTTTCTTCTATATTTGTTGCCGGGTTATCTCTGCCACTTGATGGTGGGGTCCCAGCCAGAGTAGTTAATGCTTTATCCAGTTCGATAATAATTTTGTCAGCCAACAACAGATTACGTAAGCTCATATTTTTCCTGGGATTTTTTCAAAATAATTCAACGTCTGAACTCGCTATTTTTTTCGGCTCGCTAATTTTACCTTCTGCCACCAGGCTATGGTAATTTTGCACTTGATTTCGACCTTCGTTTTTGGCGCTGTACAGCGCCTCATCGGCCTGTCCAATAACATCCGTTGGCGATAATTGTGCGGAAACTTCCACAAAACCAATACTGACAGTGACCTGACCAAGCTGAGGAAAGCTATGCTCCGCCACTACCCTGCGTATTCTTTCAAAAGCCTGCATTGCATCCGTTTCATTTGCAGCTTTAAGTAACACCACAAACTCCTCGCCACCAAAGCGATAAATCAGATCATCATCACGGATAACGCCCGAAGTCATCAGCCTTGCGACCAGAATGATCACTTCATCACCGTATAAATGGCCGTAGGTATCATTGATGGTTTTAAATTTATCAATATCCACAACGCCTAACCAATGCTTAATAGCATAGCGACGGCGTCGTGAATCATTTGGTGAAGCCATCAGTTTGTTAAGTTCACTGCTCTGATTGACGAGAATCTTGGTTATTTCTTCATCCAGCGTTTCCCGGTTATATAAACCGGTTAATTTGTCACGTTGAGATTTATCAATTAACGCCAGATAATTGGCATACACCCTGAGAATTCCATGGACCAGTCGTTGGTCAATGCTGGATGGCAATTCCTGGCAATGGTGGACCAGGCTGGCGAATATTTCACCATGTGAATCATATGCGGGATAAATCACATTCCAGCCAGTTTCTTCAGCAGGACGATAAGAAACAATATCTTCTTTATCAATCGCTTCTGTCATTGCGGCAGTAAGCTCATCCGCCGTTTCCTGATTCAGTTTGGGATGCTGTTCGGAAGATGAAATAACATCATTTACACAAAAAGCCAGCAGACTGATATCGTGCATCAGATCATGGCGTTTGATTCTAAATAAACGTAGTGATTGTGCCGGAAACAATTCATTGAGAGTTTTGAGCAGACTTTTTTCCAGTACCTGCCGATCGTGATGTCGGGTAATTTCGGCAAGATTGTCGACAATTCGTATACTGCTATGACGATGTTGCATTATTTGTTGCCTTCAACAGTTCGGATAATCGAAAAGACTCATTTACGCTGTTGGAACAGCCTCCATATTAAAATGGTATAAAACACTAATGAGTACTTTCAATAAAACCACGAATGGTTGCTGCCAATTCACGTGGTTGAAATTTTGATACATAGGCATCTGATCCCACTCCCCGACCCATTGCCTGATTGGCAACCGCTGTCAGGGAAGAATGCATAATCACCGGTAAATGGGCCATACGCGGATCCGCTTTGATTTTCTGTGTCAGGACATAGCCGTCCATCTCAGGCATTTCCACATCGGTTAACACTACTTGAATTTCCGTCGTAATGTTCCGGTTTTCCTGTTCACATTGGGTCGCCAGTTTATCGAGCATTTTCCAGGCCAGTGCACCGTTCACTACGCCTACATGGCCAACGCCCAACTTGTCTAATGTCTGTGTAATCTGTTTACGAGCAACATTTGAATCATCGGCATATAACACTTTGTATTTTTTACCGTTTTCAATTTTTTCAATGCCTTCAAAAGCATTCTCATCATAAAAGTCGCCGGTATCGGCCAGTACTTTTTCCACATCCATGATCATGACCAGACGTTTATCCTGTAATTCAGCCACCGCGGTGACCAGCCCGCCCAGACGTTTGGAAATCAATGGAGGTGGTTCTTTAACCTGCTGCCAGCTTAAACGTTGGATAGTATCAACTGAAGTCACCAGAAAGCCCTGTACATGGGTGTTATACTCGGTGATCATCAGGATTTTTGGGGTTTCATGAGATTTTAATTTACAGAATTTTTGCAAATTAATGATCGGCACCATATCGCCACGCAGACTTACAAAACCTTCAATGCCATCAGGCATTTCAGGGGCGCCTGTGATTTCAGGGACATTAAGCACTTCACGAACTTTAAACACATTTATACCAAACAGTTCATTTCGTCCGGTATCATCATTAGTACCAAGACTGAATAGCAAAACTTCAAGGTGATTTGTGCCTGCTAGTTTGGTACGCTCATCAATCGAGTCAATAAAAGTTGCCATGTCCATTCTCACTGTGCAAAGGCTGATTTTCCGTTGGGCACACTAGGAATGTACCTTGATACGGTATGTTAACTTGCACAATATCGTAACCTTAAAACAGGTTCAATAGCATTAATAATCAGAATGTGGAAATGTGGAACGAGAAAGATTCACCTGAAAGGACCAATAGCAGTTAAAATGGTCTGGTGACAATAAAGAAAAATTCGGAATGGTGCCCAGGGGGAGACTCGAACTCCCACGTACATACGTACACTAGCACCTGAAGCTAGCGCGTCTACCAATTCCGCCACCTGGGCAAGAAGACGCGCATCATATAGATCGAGATAAAAACTGTCAATGACTGAACAAAACATAACTGACCCTTTTGAGGGTCGTGAAGCCGAGAAATACGATAATCCCATCCCTAGCCGTGAATTTATTCTCGAGCTCCTAAAACAACACAAAGCCCCTGTATCCCGGAAAAATCTTTCCAAACTTCTGGACATCAAAGGGGAAGAACAAACCGAGGCACTTCGTCGCCGTCTGCGCGCCATGGAGCGTGACGGACAAATTCTGCGTAATCGCAAAAATGCTTACGGCATTGTCTCTAAAATGAATCTGGTCAGTGGCCGTGTGATGGGGCATCCCGATGGCTTTGGCTTCTTAATTCCTGACGAAGGCGGTGAGGATTTATTTCTCAGCGAACGTGAAATGCGGGTGGTTTTGCATGGTGATCGTGCATTAGCCCGCATCAGCGGCACCGACCGTCGTGGCCGAAGAGAAGGCGCGATTGTTGAAATAGTCAAACGTGCCAACCAAACTGTGGTTGGTCGCTTGCAGGAAGATGCCGGCCTTTATTATTTAATTCCGCATAATCGTCGCATCAGCCAGGATATTATGATTCCTGTTCCCGACTTAATGGACGCCAAAGACGGACAAATAGTCGAAGCAGAAATTACTGAACATCCGAATAAACATCGCTCGCCTTTGGGCAAAATCGTTACCGTATTAGGCGATCATATGGCGCCAGGTATGGAAATCGATATTGCACTTCGCAGTTTTGAATTGCCGCATGTCTGGTCTCCAAAAGCACTGGCTCAGGCTGAAAGTTTCGGTGAAACCATTCCTCAGGATGCTATTCAAGATCGCCTCGACTTGCGTGAATTACCGCTGGTCACCATAGACGGTGCTGATGCGCGTGACTTTGACGATGCAGTTTATGCTGAAAAACTGGACTCTGGTAACTGGCGTTTATGGGTGGCTATTGCTGACGTTTCCTATTACGTGAAACCTGACGATAATCTCGATAAAGATGCCCAGGAACGCGCCACTTCAGTGTACTTTCCAAGTCAGGTCATTCCAATGCTGCCTGAAGCACTATCCAATGGCTTGTGTTCATTAAATCCTGAGGTTGACCGTTTATGCATGGCCTGCGAAATGATCATTAATCAGGACGGTGAGATTGAATCCTACAAATTTCATCAAGCAGTAATGAACTCCAAGGCACGGCTGATTTACGAGCAAGTTGCCAGCATTCTGCAAGAAAATGATAGCGAATTACGCAATCAATACGCCCATGTACTTCCGGGGCTGGAAACCATGTATGAACTGTTTCATGTCATGCTCAAAGCTCGCGAAAAACGTGGAGCAATTGATTTTGAAATGACCGAAACGCAATTTATGTTTGATGAGAATCGGAAAATTTCCTCAATCGAACCACGTCAACGCAATGACGCACATCGGTTAATTGAAGAATTCATGATTGCCGCCAACGTCGCCGCGGCAAAATATCTGCTCGCCAGCAAACTGCCGGTTTTATATCGTGTTCATGAAGTGCCTTCGGTTGAAAAGCTATCCGCCTTACGTGAGTTTTTAGGGGAATTGGGATTGTTTTTAGGGGGTGGAGATGAGCCCGAGCCCGGCCATTATGCCTCTCTATTGAAAACGGTCAGCAATCGTCCTGATGGACATTTGCTACAAACAGTTATGTTACGCAGTATGAAACAAGCTGTTTATTCTCCTGAAAATCTGGGTCACTTTGGTCTTGGTCTCGAGGCTTATGCACATTTCACGTCACCGATTCGACGCTACCCGGATTTGTTAGTACATCGTGCAATCAAGCATACGATTACTAAACAGAAAAAAGCCGCCTGGCATTATTCGGAAGAAGCTATGGTTCAGCTAGGCGAACATTGTTCAATGGCTAGCCGTAGAGCTGATGAGGCAACACGTGATGTGGCTGACTGGCTCAAGTGCGAATATATGCGTGATCGAGTTGGTGAAGTTCATGAAGGTGTGATCAGCGGTGTTACGGGTTTTGGTTTATTTGTGGAACTGAGTGATATCTACATTGAAGGTCTGGTTCATGTCACTGCACTGAAAAACGATTACTATCAGTTTGATGCCAGCGGCCATCGCTTGATGGGTGAAAGATCACGCAAATCCTATCGTTTGGGTGATTCCATTAAGGTTAAAGTGGTACGAGTCGATCTGGATGAAAAGAAAATCGACCTGGAACTGGCTTAGGGTCTGTTGATCTTTCATAGCCGCCTCTGTTGTGACTGAAAATGCGCCAATCAAGGCGCGAGGAATGCAGTTTGTGAGATACATCCATGTATCTCACCCCTAAGGGGCTTACGCTCAAAAACGTTCCGGACGTTTTTGTAGTCACTCTAAATAAAACTACGAGTAACGCAGAGTGGTGCATTTTCAGCCTCAACCCGTAGGGCTGGGACTATTTTTCCGCCCTCCTGTGTTGGAAATGATTTATGTAGAACAACTACATCGAATCATTTCTGCCTTGTTGGACGGAAAAACAGCTTCCAGCAGTGGTGGCTCTGAAAGATAAACAGGCCCTAAGGTCTCATTTCCCTTGACCAGAAAAATAAAGGCAGTACAATTGTCGACTTCCTGAAGGTCACCCAGCTTCTTTCGAGTGATTTTCTGAATAGATTTCTGTGGTGAGTGTAGCTCAGTTGGTAGAGTCCCGGATTGTGATTCCGGTTGTCGTGGGTTCGAGCCCCATCACTCACCCCATTTTTTTGACATCGACTATTTACATCAAAATATCGAAAAGTAAATAACCGATTCAGCATTATTTTTTTACAGGTGATTCAGGCTTGCATGCCCCCCACACTGTTTGTATAATGCGCCTCTTGTTGCCGGTGTAGCTCAGTTGGTAGAGCAACTGATTTGTAATCAGTGGGTCGTAGGTTCAAGTCCTATCTCCGGCTCCATATATATCAAAGCCTCAGAAGTTTTTAACTTCGGAGGCTTTTTTATTTGTTTTCGGCATTTGAGATTTTCCTTCTCTTCCTACCAAGTTCTTATTGTATCTGTAGCTTCAGAAAACCCAATGGGCGTCTCATTTCAGCACTCATAGTCTGTGCTCATGAAGTTTAAAGAGTGTGGAGGTAAATCCAATTAAACTTAGCGAAATTTGAGATAATTTCGCCTTTAACATCACCCGTTTTAACTAATTCCCGGTCAAAGTATCGTGCAAATGCGACATCATCTGCTTTGAGTGACTGACATTTTCCCTTCGCACCACAGGTTGACCCTGGAATTATGCTTGGCTGTTCAATTATACGAACTTGATTACTCTAGCCAACGGTATGCTGGGCAACAAACTTTTCCCTTGCATGATAACTATCATATAAATTTACAGCAGTTATTTAGAGAAGATTATCTCTAAAATAAATTATTTACTAAATTAATCAGGTTTTTATATCCTTCTTCAATCTCTTCGAATCCAATCATTGCCGACGTTATGTCACCGCACTGATGCAGAACATGTGTATTAGCGATTGAGTTTAATAGCGTTGAATAGTGGTTTTCCAGTTGCTCCTGCTGGTGTGCTTCGATAAATTGAGTGCTCTTTGCTTTTTTCAACCAAAATCCGCAATGACTATGCGTTGAGGCGATTAATGGAACATTACTATTGGTTTTAGATTGGATATTGTTTTTTAAAAATTCATATTCTATTTCGAGAAAATGTATTAATAATCTGAGTTGAGAGGTTTTTAAGCAATCATTTTGGTCATTTTCAATAGCAATCAGTTCGGGTATATAAAAATTGCAAGCCCATTCCAATACACTTGCTGCTGGCATTGGTCGCGCAATAGCATAACCCTGTGCAATTTTGCACCCCATGCATAAAAGAATTTGGGCGTGTTTAACAGACTCAACGCCTTCAGCAATAACTTCGATGTTAAATGAGTTGGCAAGAGATATAACACTTTCGACAATCTTATAGTCATCTGCATCGTTGAGCATATTCCGAACAAAAGATTGATCTATCTTGATAGTTTTTATGGGAAGTGTTCTGATGTGGCTAAGCGAAGAATATCCTGTTCCAAAATCATCCAAAGCCATTGAGATATCGAATTTTTCCTTACATTCAGCAATAACAGTCTGTATTGAAGATAATTCATCAAGCGCATGGCTCTCCAGTATTTCAATTTGAAAAAAACTCAAATCAAGTCCGGGAAATTCATTACATATTTTCTCCAGACTTTTTATAAATGAGCTTCTTGCAAGATGATAAGCAGACAGATTGATACTTACACGAAGTTTTAATCCATACTTGTGCCAGTTTTCAAGACATTTCAAAGCTTCCTTTATTACAAACTGTCCCAGCAAAACCTCCACATCCGACTCATTTATTGAAGGCAAGAACTCAATTGGCGATAAAAGCCCTCTTGAAGGATGCTGCCAACGAACCAACGCTTCAAAACCAATTATTTCGCCGGATGTCATATCTATTTTAGGCTGAAAGAACAATCGCAACTGCTTATCGTGTATTGCCGATAAGACTTCAACATGACTGAATGAACTTTTTGAGACTTCTTTTACTTTTTCGGTATCTCCATACATTAAAAATGCTGATTTACCTGCATTTTTAATTTGATAAAGTGTTTGATCCGCGTGTTCAATCAGGGAATCCAGAGACCCTTTATCAAAAGGATAGAGCGTATAACCAATAGATGCCCCTATGATAATTTTGTGTCCTTCAACAAGATCATAGGGTTGACTCAGCGTATGTAATATTTTTTGAAGTATTCCATCACAATCCGATCGGCTGTGAATTTCACTCAGTAAAATGACAAATTCATCACCACCATATCTTGATATCGTATCTTCCTGTCTAAGCAGGGATTTTATTCTATCGGACAATTCGACCAGAAGCTGATCTCCGATGTTGTGACCATATGTATCGTTAACTGGTTTGAAGTCATCCAGATCTAAAAAACAAACTGCTAACATTTCATGATTTCGATTTGCTTTAGCAACAGCCTGATTAAACCGATCGCCCAACAAGTGCCTGTTAGGTAATCCGGTAAGTGCATCGTAATGGGCCAATTTTTCAAGGCTTGTATGATGTTCTTTCATTTTGGTTATATCAGACATCATTCCCAGATAATGCACGGTATCTGTGCCTGGAATGTTGATTTTGTTTACACTCAACAGTTCCGCATAGAAAGTGCCGTCTTTTTTTCTATTCCATACCTCTCCTTCCCAACTTCCATCTTTCTCAATAGCCAGCCACATGTCTTTGTAAAAATCTTTATCCTGCCGACCGGAACTGAGAATACTCGGATTGTTTCCAATCAATTCTTCTTCTGTAAAACCGCTTATCCGACAAAAAGCAGCATTACAGGCAAGAATGCGAACTTTATCATCGGTAATAATCATCCCTTCCTGAGCCTTTTTAAATAACTCCATCAACAGAAAGTCTCGATTGCTTAAATCAAACATAATTTACTCCAAACTACTTACCCCCCCTCGGTTTATGCTTATGAATTAGTTTGTTTGGCCCAGAACTGAGCGGCCAGGGATTCAAAGTTTGTTGTTAGTGTCAGCATGTGTGAACTGATGGAAACAGTGTTATCGGCTTCCCTAACGTTATTGCCCGACGAGTCTCTGATGTTATGAATACTCTTACTGATTTCTTCAGCCACAGCACTCTGTTGCTCGACTGCAGAAGCGATTTGAGTAGTCATATCGTTGATTTTCTGGATTACATCCAGGATATTTGCAAAAGAACTGACTGTATCTTGATTATGACCGACACAGGTATCCGCCTGATTCAAACCTTCTGCCATCGCCTTAACAGCAGTAGCGGAATTGTTTTGCAGCTTCTCCACCATGATACGAATCTCTTCAGTAGAAGTGCGAGTTCTACTGGCAAGCGAGCGAACTTCATCAGCAACTACAGCAAAACCTCGTCCAGCATCGCCGGCTCTTGCTGCTTCTATTGCAGCATTTAAGGCGAGTAAGTTGGTTTGCTCAGAAATTTCATTGATTACATCTAGCACTATGGCGATATCGTTACTACTTTTTTCCAATGCTTTAATCGTTTCTGATGCCTGTTCTACCCCACCTCGCAAAGCCTGCATTAAATCTACACTGATTTGCACAACCTTCTTGCCATTTTCTACTTCCTCAACTCCTTTATTGGCTATTAAAGTGCTGTTTTGAGCATTCCTCGAAACCTCCTGAATACTTGCAGACATTTCGTTTATTGCCGCTGCAATCTGTTCTGTCTCATTAAATTGCTGCTCGGCATAACCCTTTGAAGCCTTAATGGCCCCACCTAATGTATAAGTATTTGAGCCCATTGTAGCGGCGCTGTCTGCAACACGACCGATTAAACCTGCTGTTTCAGACTCCAGAAACTTCATTGCTAGTGCTATATCACCAAGCTCATCACGCCTTCCAATGTAGATATATCTGGCCACAGGATCATTTATGGTTTTACGTGCATTGGCAACAATAACTTTTAAGGGTGATAGCAGGATATAAACCCCACCCAGTGAAATACTGATACACAAAAGCGAAATGAGAGTAATGAATAACCAGCTTTGAAGTAACAGGCTTGCTAAAACCTGGATCATCATTGGCAGAACTATTAATGCAGCAATTTTGAAAATTATAGATAGAGAGTTTTTAAGTTCTGCAGTCTTTTTCCCTGTGCGAATCTTTTCATAAAGGCGGGAAGCCCGATCCACATGTTCTCTTTTGGGCTTTCTTCTTATTGACTGATATTCCCTTGCTCCATCGTCTTTAATTATCGGAGTAACGTAGGCATCAACCCAGTAGTGATTTCCATTTTTGCAACGATTTTTGACCATCCCCATCCAGGACTTATCAGATTTAACTTTTCCCCACAAAGCAGCAAAGGCAGCAGATGGCATATCGGGATGCCTTACTACATTATGATTTTTGCCTACCAGCTCCTCTTCAGTAAAACCACTAATCTCAACAAAGTCCTGATTGACATAAGTAATAATTCCCTTACTATTTGTAGTGGTAAGTATGTTTGCATCGCTTTTGTATGATTCTTCTACTTGTGTAACTGGCTCGTTAATCTTCATAACTTTTGGCCTTTAGCGTGGAAAGTAGATTTAACTCCTCTCAAGGCTATATTTAGTTTAAACAATAGGTCTAATACCAAAAATGAATCAACGTATAACAAAAAATTATCAGTTCAACTATGACCTGAAACAGTTACGAGCTTTTCTTGAAGTTGCCAAAGTAAAAAGCTTTAGCAAAGCAGCAGAGAATTTGTTTATTTCTCAACCGGCCATTTCTAGAAAAATCTCTCAACTTGAGGAGGCATTGAACTGCCAACTTTTCATTAGAGAAAATAATACCGTTGAATTAACACCATCAGGCGAAGAACTTAGAAACAAATTACCTAAAATTTTTGAAAACCTAGCAGGTATAACTGAGTCGCTCAATTCTCTAACTAAATATAACAAATTAAAAATAGGATATACATGCGCTGCAATGAGTAGTTTTTTACCCAGCTTGATACGAAAAACGACAGATAAACTTACAGGATATGAATTGATTTTTTCTGAAGACAATACAACAGGATTAATTAATAAGGTACTTGAAAATAATATCCATTGCGCATTTATTATGGCGCAACCAAAACACGAAAACCTGATAACAATAAATATCCGGTCCGAATCAATGGGCTTGATGATACCGGATAATCATCCCTTTAATTCACTGAATGAAATACCAATTGAATTACTCAAACAGGAAACGATAATTCTTTTTCCCAGACCTCAAAACCCCAGTTTATATGACCATATACTGGAACATTTTCATAACAAAAACTTTATGCCAAAAGCCATAAGAGAGGCGGATAGTTGCAATGCAATATTTGGTTTTGTTGCTGCGGAAACTGGTGTTGCCTTTATAGCAGAATCGATGGCAGGACTTTGTATGAAAGGTACAAGTTATAAGCCAATTTCTCAGCCGGGTCCTGAAATTAAATTCAGCTTCATATCCAATAGATTTTTTCTTGAAGACTGGCATGTAACTTTTGAACGTTTAATTTCTGAAAACTATTGTGACGATTCTTGTTTCTACCTTAACCAGATGGATAAATCCTTTATCATTCAGAATAACCTTTAAACTTAAACTAATATTTATTAAGTATAGTCGGATGTTAAATATAAATAGTTTTACCACGATGGATATTGTCACTATTCTAAAATATATTGAACAACAATTATAATTTATACAGTTAAATTAAATGCATATTTTTATAACAAAAAGTTTCATACTTTCATATTTACATATAAAAATACTAAAACATTAAACCTATATCACTAAATCATATATGGTGACGATTATTTCAGTTCATTATTTATAAGCAAAAAAGCCCGACCTACCACTTTTGGATTATTAGTAGCGATCAGTATTAATAGCATTACCTCAGGTAAGTATTAACCTTGTAATATATGCAAATATTTTTTAAGGGAAGATTGTAGTATGGCATCTGTCAAAGGTTGATGGCTGGCTGCATGTAAATAAATGAATAAAGCTATTTATTTGTATTGTGATATAAAAAAAAGTATTTCCAAACTGCCACTATTATTTATACCTTTTTTGGTGATAGTGGTAGGTTCTGGTTTTTCCTTGGCACAATATCATCAGGTTAAACAACGAAATCAACAGGTAATTGCTGATCGCTTTGCTATCTCCTTTAACGAAACCACCCAAAGCGTTACCGAAAAAATTCGAAGCTACGAACAGATGCTACGGGCGACTCAGGGTCTTTTTGAGTCTTCGGACAGCATCACCCGTGAAGAATTTAAAAATTATGCCGAAAAACTCAAGCTGGAAGCCTTTTATCCCGGGATTCAAGGTTTGGGATATGTGCCAGTTATTACGCCCGCTGAGAAACTTGCTCATATCGAATCGATAAGACAATCGGGATTTCCGGACTATAACATTACTCCAGAGGGTAAACGGGAGCTCTATACCAGCATTTTGTATCTTGAGCCCTTTCAAGCTCGCAATCTGAGGGCTTTTGGTTTTGATATGTATTCGGAACCCACACGTCGAGCTGCGATGATCGAAGCCCTTGTTAGTCGTGAGGTTAGTCTTTCTGGTGGGGTAAAACTGGTACAGGATAATCCTGATGAATCCGTCACAGGCCTTCTGATGTATCTCCCTTTATTTGATTCAGTTGAGCCTGAAAATCCTCATATTGGCTGGGTTTACGTCGTATTCCGGATCAGTGATGTAGTGAAAGCATCATTAACGCAAAATGGCACACTTAGTCACTTGAAAATCTCAGATGTGACTACTGAGCCAATGGATGTACTTTTCCAGTCAAGCAGTTTCGAGACCAGTTCATTTGAATTAAGCGAAACCTTTACACTCGCTGGCCGCCAATGGAAGTTTGTGGCTTATCCTGATCAGAATTTTATAAAAGCCTTTGAAAAACAATCTGCCAAATCGATGTTGTTAATACAATTGCTTATAACTTGTTTGCTTGCTTATGTTTATTGGCTATTGGTAAGTGGACGAAAACGTGCAGAGCGCCGGGCCAACGAAATAACAAATTTCCTGCGTGAAAAGCATCTGAAGCTCCAACTAGCAACAGACACCGCTGGCATGGGCACTTGGGAGTGGGATTTTCAAAAACAGCATGTTTTGGTTGATGAACATCAATTAACCATTTTCGGACAAAGTGAACAATCTAATCCTTATTTAACACTTGAAAACTGGTTTGCACATTTTGAGGAAACTGATCGGCAACGAGTTGAAAACGCTTTTCACAAATGCAAGTCCGATCGTCTCGAGTTAAATATTCAAGTGTTGGTGCAGTCCAGAAGCGATACTCGAATGGTGCAACTCAAGGCGGCCTTGAGTTTCAATACCTCAGGTGCAGCAACAAGCATGATTGGGATTTGTTTTGATATTACAGAAAGCTGGCTTTATCAGACACAACTTGAACAAACTGAATCACGTTGGAAACATGCGCTGGAAGGTAGTGGCGAAGGCGTCTGGGACTGGTCAATTATCAATGACAAAGTGCTTTTTTCGGAAAAACTGATTTCCATGCTGGGATATACGCCAGATGAATTTTCTCCTCATATCAGCGAATGGTCAGATCGAATTCATCCAGATGATCGTCAACAGGTATTCAGCGATATTGATGCGTTACTGGATGGCAGCCAACCTGAGTACCGAAACGAACACCGTATGCTGTGTAAAGATGGTAGCTGGAAATGGATTCTTGACCGTGGCACAGTGATTGAACGTGATGAGCAGGGAAATCCGCTAAGGGCGATAGGTACACATACCGATATCAGTGGTCGCAAAGAAATCGAAATCACCCTTAGGATCAGTGAAGAACGTTTCAGAAATGCCTTTGATACGGCGGCGATCGGGATGGCTCTGGTCGGTCTGGATGGCAGCTGGCTGGAAGCAAATCCAGCCTGTTGCGAAATGCTTGGTTACAGCGAAGGCGAATTATTACAAATGACTTTTATGGATGTGACACATCCTGAAGATCTGGATCTCGATCAGCAGTTTGTCGCTCAACTGGTCGCCGGTGAAATTGATCACTATCATATGGAAAAGCGCTACGTTCGCAAAAATCATCAGATTATTGATGTATTACTCAGCGTCTCAGTTGTGCATGATATAAACGGAGAACTGTTGCATTTTGTCTCACAAATAGAGGACATAACGGCCAGAAAACATGAACACGAATTAATGCGCAAGTTGGCGCTCTATGATGCATTGACTGGTTTACCAAATCGTCGTTTGTTTGATGAGAGGATAAACCAGGCAATACTCGGCGCAAAGCGAAATAAACATCCACTTGCGCTGATGTTTATTGATGTCGATCATTTTAAACAGATCAACGATACCTACGGGCATGATGTTGGTGATCAGGTGATAAAACGCGTTGCTGAAAGCATGCAGTTAGCATTACGGGCAACAGATACGCTTGCCCGATTTGGAGGCGATGAATTTGTGGTATTGCTGAACGAGGTAAGCTCTGCAGATGCTGCGGTAAAAGTAGCCGAACATTTGCGAAACAGTCTGAAAAACCACCTTGAGTTTGACACTATCCGTTTATTGGTGACCTTAAGTATCGGCATTGCCGTCTATTTACCTGAAACAAATGAATCTGCTCTTCAGCTGATGAAAAAAGCCGATATGGCGCTTTACGATGTCAAAGCTCGTGGTCGTGATGGTGTCGGTTTATTTCAGGCCGGTGGATTTGAAAAATAATAACTCAATATTTATAAATAAAATCAACGTGTTTTTATTCCTCCAGAACTCCAAGTGGTGAACCTGTAACAATTTGCTGAGTCTGAAAAATAGTATTACTTCTGTTAGATTGTATCTATGCATTATCAGGTTAAACGAAGAGGTTTGAATGTCCTATATTGAGGCGACGATGAAGAAGCTGCAACGAAGCAGCCCAAGTCAACCAGAGTTTTATCAAGCTACCGAAGAAATTCTCCAATCTATACGCCCTTTACTGGAAAAAAATCCTCAGTATCTTCAACAAAATATCATTGAACGCATAGTTGAACCGGAACGCCAGATTATGTTCAGAGTTGTCTGGCAAGATGATGACGGTAACGTTCAGGTCAACAAAGGCTATCGAGTTCAGTTCAACTCCGCTCTGGGTCCCTACAAAGGTGGCATCCGCTTTCATCCCTCGGTTAATGCCAGTACCGTTAAATTTCTGGGCTTTGAGCAGATATTTAAAAATGCGTTAACTGGTTTATCACTCGGTGGTGGTAAAGGTGGCTCAGACTTTGATCCCAAAAATCGATCAGATAACGAAATCATGCGGTTCTGTCAGGCCTTTATGAATGAGTTGCAACGGCATATTGGTGCAACCATTGATGTGCCTGCAGGTGACATTGGCGTGGGCAAGCGGGAGATTGGCTATCTGTTTGGGCAATACAAACGTTTGAATCGTCATTTTGAAGGTGTATTGACTGGCAAAGCAATCAACTGGGGAGGCTCACTTGTTCGCCCTGAAGCCACAGGCTACGGCTTAGTCTATTTCACAGAAAATATGCTGCAAGCCAATGATGATTGTCTCGACGGCAAAAAATGTCTGGTATCCGGCGCAGGGAATGTGGCGATTCATACTATTGAAAAACTCTATCAATGTGGTGCATTGCCAATAAGCTGCTCTGACAGCACCGGTACGATTTATCACGAAAAAGGTATCGATTTAATTCTGCTGCGGGAATTAAAAGAGGATCAAAATTGCTCCTTGGCAAAATACCGGGAAACGCACCCCGACGCTGAATTCACACCTATCAAACAGTATCCTGAAGATGGTCATGCGGTATGGCGTATTAAAGCAGATGCCGCTTTTCCGTGTGCTACCCAGAATGAATTATCAGCAGCTGATGCCATTGCACTGTGCAAAAACGGTATTAGCTGTATTGTTGAAGGTGCCAATATGCCCTGCACTGCTGAAGCACAGGCACATATTATTGCTGCAGGGATTCATTATGCTCCAGCCAAAGCTGCCAATGCCGGCGGTGTAGCCACCAGTCAACTCGAAATGGCGCAGAATGCCAGTATGATGCAATGGTCATTTGCTGATGTGGATCAACGTTTGCAAATTATCATGAAAGATATCTATCAACGCTGTGCAGAGACTGCCATTGAATTTCATCACCCCTGCAATCTTATGCTAGGAGCAAATATTGCGGGATTTCGTAAAGTTGCGGATGCGATGATGGAACAGGGACTGGTGTAACCTGAGTTACACCTTACGATAAAGACTAACATTCGGAATACAATTTTGAAATTCACAAACCTATTAATTGTGAGTATAGGCCTCGCCGCATTAAGTCAGGCATTAACAGCCAGAGCAGAGTCCATTACTTTGAAAATAGTTGATCAACAACAACAGGCTGTTTCCAGTGCCGTAATTGAGGTATTGAGTTCGCCCGAAAGCTTTGGTCAAGTAGATTCAATCAATGTTATCGATCAGATAGATAAGATGTTTGTCCCTGAACAAATTGTTATTCAACAAGGTCAATCGGTAGATTTTCCTAATAGTGACAACATACGACATCATGTCTATTCATTCTCAGAAGCAAAAACGTTTGAACTCAGGCTCTATGCCGACAAACCGGAAAAGCCAATTCAATTTGAAAAGCCTGGTGTAGTTGTGGTGGGCTGCAATATTCACGACTCAATGATTGGCTATATTTATATCGCACAACACCAAACGGTTGTGTCGTCATCTGACCAAGGTCACGCAAAATTTAGCTCAACTGTGCAGAATCCCCGGATAAGTGTCTGGCATCCCTATACAACTGATGGTGCCGAAAGCCGTCAGTATTTTGAAATTGATCAGCTTGAAAAAAATGATAATGGTGAGCACATAGTTCAGTTGAATATTGCCCCCCCTTCTCCGCGTGAGTCTTTTAAGGATACCTTTGGTGCGCCTGGGCATCACTAAATTACGCACGCAAATTCTACTATTTGCGCTTTCACTTGTCCTGGCGACCACAATGGTCATTCAGTCTATTTCGTGGTGGTCTGCCAACCAGTTTAATCAGCAGCAAATTCGGCAAAATACCATCAAGGCTGAGAATATTCTGCGTCAATACATCCGTTCATCAGAAAACAATCTGGTAAATTCGGCACGAGTACTGACGGCCGACTTTGGTTTTAAACAAGCAGTAACCTCCGGCGACAAGGACACTATCGCCAGTGTATTAATGAATCATGGTGCACGAATTAATGCTGATTTAATGTTGTTAACGGATTTATCCGGTAGGCTCATCTCCAGTAGTCATTCGACCATTTATGATGAAGCACTACTGAGTTATGTCGTTAAAGATTTACTGGAAAAACCAGGAACAGCACATATTGTAATGCTGGATAACCGGGTTTATGAGTTAATCCTTTTGCCAATAATGGCTCCCAGAACCATAGCTTATACGTTAGTGGGATTTGAGCTGAATCAGACAACCCTTAATGAACTCAAACAACTTACCGGTCTGGATATAACCCTGCTTAAACATTCAGTTCCAGTTTATTCCACACTGGAAAATATTCCCAATGATGCAGAATTTATAAAGACGATAAATTCAGCACACACAGAATGGTTTTGGATGGAAAGACCCACATTTATCAATTCGGATTTTATGCCAGCGACCACAAGCATAAATCCAGTCAGCATTTTGTTATCAGCGGACTTAAGACCCATCTATCAGCAGTATGATGATATGTCAGCGCGCATAATACTGATCGTTTTACTGGTGATGTTGGGATCTATCATTGTCAGCACCATCATTGCACATACCTTAACCACCCCGCTCGCCAAACTTGTTGGTATCGCCAACCAGTTTGCCAAGGGGAATTACGATGCCTGGCAGGAACCCGGTCAGGCCAGCAGCGAAATCCGCGATTTGGCTGCTGCTCTCAGAACCATGGGTACAGAAGTCAAACAGCGTGAACAGGTCGTTACATGGCAGGCCAGACATGATGCATTGACCGGTTTATTCAATATTCACACCATACGTAGCACGCTTACTGCAACAATGCAGAAATATGGTCAATGTGTTGTTGTGGCGACTTATATACAAAATTTCCGACAGATAAATGATCGACTTGGGCCTGAAGTCGCCGATGCCTGCCTCACTGTACTGGCCCAACGTCTTAACCAGTTTGCTACCGCTGGGGAAAAAACCAATGCGCGTCTGGAAGGAATCGAGTTTCTATCCGTTATTCAGTTACTGCCGGGGCAAAGTCCTAGGCAGGTTGTTGAAGAATTGCTCGATAACCTGGATAAGCCCTTTCAAATCGGTAATATCAGTTTGAGTGCTCACTTCTATGCGGGTGTATGTTGTTATCCAGCCGATGGTTATGACAGTAAAACAATGCTTCGTCGAGTCAGAATTGCTGCTGATCATGCCCGCCTAAATCGTACAACCATACATATTTATACGCCGGGTGAAGACGAAAATCATCTTGAAGAATTAAGTCTTATTGAAGCGCTACAAGCATTGCTGAGACAACCGACAAATATTGAATTATTTTTAAACTTCCAGCCAAAGGTTGAGCTTAAAAACGGCAAAATGGATACCGTAGAAACGCTGATTCGCTGGCATCGTCCAGGCCTGGGGCGAGTTGCACCTGATAAATTTATCGGCTTGGCTGAGCAATCTGGACTCATTGTTGAATTAACACACTGGGTTATCCAGGAAACACTCAAGCAATTACGTAGATGGCGCGATAATGGGTTGGCTTTGAACGCAGCAATTAATGTGTCAGCAGAGGATTTGGCTCATCCGGATTTTTGTCATTTTCTCGAAAAACAAATTGCGGTTTACGATATTCCCGCAAACTCAGTCACTATCGAGATCACCGAGCGGGATATTATGTATGACGAAGCACTGGGTATTGAGGTACTGAAAACCTTAAAAAATGCCGGGTATATGATTGCTGTAGATGATTACGGAATAGGACAGTCATCTTTATCAAAATTAAAAATACTCCCCGTCGATGAACTCAAGCTGGATATGAGTTTTATTCGCAATCTGGATAGTTCTCTAACGGATCAGAAAATTGTCCGTTCAACCATCTTTCTGGCTCATTCACTCGGTTTAAAGGTGGTGGCAGAAGGAGTCGAAAATGCCGCGACCTATTCTCTTTTGCAAGAAATGGGTTGTGATAGCGTTCAAGGCTATTTAATAAGTAAACCACGAGATGCTGAAGATCTCGTTGCTTGGTTAGGTGAAAATAATGCGACTTATTCTTTTTCTGCTGACAGTATTACTCACTAGTCAGCTATACGCTGCTGATGGCAAGTTGATCGCCACACCGGGCATTTCCCAAATTGAAGGCACCGGTGGTGGCGGTTTTGTTCCCTGGGCTCAATTAGCCGGTTATGGTAGTCGTGATGAAATAGCAGCCAATGTATTTTGTAGCGGTGCAAACGTAGATGATTATGATTTACGTGTATGCGGTGCACAGGCTACTTTCTATGACCGAATTGAATTCTCAGTCGCCAAGCAAAAATTTCATGTCGATACATTAGATCTAGATATCAAGCAAAGAGTACTGGGTGTCAAAGCAAGACTTTATGGAGATATTGTCTATAGTCGATTTCCACAAATAAGCCTGGGAATTCAGCATAAAAAACTTGACGATCCCACTGTTGCCTTTCTATTGGGAGCAGATGATGATTCTGGAACCGATATTTATCTGTCTGCCAGTAAACTACATCTTGGGGCTATTGCTGGATATAACTGGTTATGGAATGTAACGGCCCGCTCGACAGAAGCCAATCAAACTGGATTATTAGGTTTTGGTAACGCAGCACATGGAAATCAGCGCGAAACTGTTCTTGAAGCATCAACAGCCATTCTATTTGGCCGCCATTTAGCCCTTGGCATTGAATATCGCCAAAAACCCGATAACCTTGATTTAAAAGAAGATGACTGGTCCAACATATTTGTGGCCTGGTTTCCAAATAAAGTTATCAGTGTGACGGCAGCCTGGCTGGATTTGGGTGGCATTGCCGGAGCCAAAAGCCAGAAAGGGGCTTATTTTTCTGTTACAGGTTACTTTTGATGTTCACAAAATTTCGATATAGCTTTTTTATGGCTTGCTACTTGGCATTAACTGCTTGTGCCAGCACATCAGAACCCACTTTGTATAACAAACTGGGAGGTGAGCAAGGTGTGAATAATATTGTCGAAAACCTCATCCGGGAAATTGGACAGGATGAGCAAATTTTCCATTATTTTGCCGAAGCCCGTGTCAGTCGATTTCGGGAAAATCTTATTGAACACTTTTGTGCAATCTCAGACGGTCCATGCCAATATACCGGTGACAATATGGTGGACATCCATACTGGAATGAATATCAATGAAAGTGATTTTAATCACTTGGTGGATTTATTGATTAATGCTATGGAGGCTGAGGGAATCCCTCACCGCATTCAAAATCAGCTGCTTGCCCGATTGGCACCATTGCGTGAAAACATTATCTATCTATAATTCAATTTTATCGTCAATATCCGCTTCTACAACCGGGAAAGTGGGAACATGGGTAAAAATCACCTGATTACGTCCATGCTCTTTTGCTCTGTATAACGCCGTATCGGCTGCATGTAGAATCACATCCATCGGCGGCACAGGCTCTTCAGGCCATAGCAGACAAACACCGCAACTCATGGTTACCGGAATTAACTGGGAACCACTTGGAATGGGGGTATCCGCTATAACAGATCTTAATCTTTCAAAAGATGCTGTTGCCTCTTCCGGTTTTAATTGCAAAGCGACCAAGAATTCTTCACCACCAAATCTTCCCAACACATCATAGCTTCGCAAAGTGGATTTCAGGCGACTGGCAAAGCGGCGTAATACCTCGTCACCTGATGCATGACCATAGGTATCATTAATCTTTTTAAAATTATCTATGTCACATAATGCGACACAATAAATTTTGTCGCTACGTCTTGAGCGCGCGAGCTCTTCGGTGATCCGTTCGATAGCAGCATGACGATTTAGAATTGTCGTTAAATGATCATGGGTCGCTCGATAAATCAAATCCTTGTATAGATGGGACAGTGGATTTGCCAGCCGCTTGGCCAGTAAAGTACTGAGCACTACACTTATTATCACAATAAATAACGTTAAACCTAGCAGAGAATAATTCAGTCGATCAAAAACCCGATGAAAAATGGATAAATCTGCCAACAAAAATAATTGTATGGGCTGTTTATTAACGTTTTTTAACTTAACCTCTTCCAATAAAAATTGAGATCTTTGCCACCATAAGTCAGGCTCATTAGTTGTTTGAAGAAGATGGTCGAACTCAGCTTTATGAATTGGCAGTGTCGTTAAAAATAAATCTGTCTGGGTAGATTCAAACACAATATCCAACCCGGTTTTGAGCTTTAATTCTTCCAATAAAGGTGCATTTATTTCAAACGCGATAATACTGATGGCGACTTGATGTGGTGCATTTATGGGTACACTGAATAAACGATACAAACGATTATTTATTTCTACAAACTGACCCTGTTGACTGATGCCATGAACCGCCAGCCAGTTGATATCGGCCAGATCAGAGAGTGGAAAATCCAACTCATTCGCTGCAATCAGCTCACCGTTATCATTGAGCACCAACATTAAATCTGCCTGAATGCGTCCAGCATGGTTAGTGAGCATGCTGGTAATGGTTGGCACATTATTGGTGGCAACAGCTTCTCTGAATCCAAAGTCCTGAATAATGACTCTGGTGGCGTAATGTAAATTGGTTTCCCGGCTGTCGATGTACTGATGCAGAAAATAAGCAGCATTTGCCACCTGTTCACGGATTTGCTGCTGATTATGTTTATGAATAAACCAACCATGGCTCAGCTGCATCGCGAAAGCTGTCAGTAAAATCAGACTGACACAAAGTAGAATCATCCTGGTCTGGATGCTATTCATCTATAAGTCGTTTCCATAATATGCAGCGTATTCAGCCATCTGAACTCCGTTCATCAGGATTTATTAATCTGTAACTCTTCAGGGTAAACGCCATACCTTGATTTTTTGTCCAGTTTTGAAACCAAACAGACGATTGCCACCCACCGCAACAGCAATATGCTGTTTACCATTAACGCTGTATGTAATCGGTGGCGCATTGACGCCCGCTTCCGTTTTACCACTCCAGCGTTTTTCTCCCGAATCAGCATCAAAGGCCATCAGTTCACCGCTCCCTTCTCCGGTGAACACCAGACCACTGGCTGTACTTAAAACGCCGCCTATCAATGGATTTTCAGTTTTGACCTGCCAGACTATTTCTCCACTATCTAAATCAATTGCAGTTAATAAACCATGTTTTTCAGGAGTATTTAAAGGAGACATCGAAGAATAACGCACCGCTTCTTCTCCATCCTTGGCAGCCTGTTTGTGTAATTTATATTCCACCGGCCAGTGAATGGCGGCAATAAATACCAAACGTCTGCGAGCATCCACTGAAACGGGAGACCAGTTTGCACCGCCCATTACACCAGGATAAATAATCGTTCCTTCACTGCTGGGAAGTTCAAACATGTTTTTTTGCGGGACAAAGGCTTCGCTTTTATAGAGAAACTTACCATTACGTCTGTCATGTACATAAAACCAGCCCGTTTTACCAGCCTGACCAATTGCGGGAGTAGGTTGCCCCTTAATGGTAATATCAAACAAAACCGGCGGACTGGCTACATCATAACCCCAGCTGTCATGCGGGACTTGTTGGTAATGCCAGCGATAATCGCCACTGTTGGCATCAAGTGCCAGTAATGAACTGCTGTAAAGATTATCACCTGGTCTGGATGAGCCTTCCATTTGCGGTGATGGATTACCGGTACCAAAATGCAGAATGCCAGTATATGGGTCAATAACCGGCGTACTCCATGCCGAAGCACCACCATAACGCCAGGCGTCACCGTGCTGTTCCAGAGCGGCTTTTTCTTTTGCTATATCGCGAGGTAATTTCACCCCATCAGCTGTTTTGGTAACAAAATCACCTTCCCAATTTTCAGACTTGATGGTGTCAAACTGCCATTTTTGTTTACCAGTTTCGATGTCATATCCTGCCATGAAACCACGGCGCCCATATTTCCCGGCGATACCGACTACAGCGCCCAAAGGTGAATCAGAATCCGTAGCATCAAGATGTAATCCATATCCCACGCCGGTGATGCCAATAATGACTGTATCCTGATAAATCATCGGGGCCATATTGATGCCCGCTCCCGAGGTACCGGAGACGCTGCCCAGTTCAGTATCGTCCAGCGTACTAACATCTTCCTGAATACCACTGTTTTCATCAACAACACGATTATCCCAGCGTTTTTCTCCTGTTTTGGCATCCAATGCAATCAATCTGGCATCAATGGTGCCGGTAAAAACCATACCATTTGATACAGCCACACCGCGATTGGCAGGACCACAGCAAATGGGATAATCTTCATCTAAATCATGCTCATAACGCCATAATTGTTGACCACTCGCGGCATCCAGTGCGACCACATCGTTAAACGGCAAAGAAACATACATCACGCCATTCTGAACCACCGGTGTTGCCTGAAAGGTTTCATTTACACCGGTATCAAATTCCCATGCTTCAACCAGCTCCATAACATTGCTTTTGTTAATTTGGACCAGCTTACTGTGCCGTTGATGTAGATCATCGCCACCATAAACCGGCCATTCAATCTCTGTTGCTAAAACTGGCAGGGATAAAACAGTTAAAAGCCCTCCCAACCAGAAGATGTGTTTTAAAGGCATGGTTTTCTCTCTCTTAATTATTTTTAGTTATGATAACAATTACTATCGAACAAGAATTTTTTATCCCGTAAATTGGATCTTATGATCCAGATCAAATCAAAGCCCGATAACCCTACAGCAAATAATAAGTCTCCCTAAAATCAAATTATCAACATCTGTTGTTAATCAGATAAGTGAGGTAAGTAATGTATAAAACACTACTGGTAGGACTTATAACGTTTTTAAATATATCCCTTGTGTTGGCAGATAATTTTAGAAATGAGCCCATCAAACCGATACAGCCATTTATTATTACCGAACCCGCCAAAGTTGAACTCGGGAAAAAACTTTTTTTTGACCCCAGACTCTCCCGCTCAGGGTTCATATCTTGTAATTCCTGTCATAATCTCAGTATGGGAGGCAGTGATAACTTGCCGACTTCCATTGGTCATAATTGGCAGCAAGGACCAATCAACTCTCCCACCGTACTCAATTCCAGTATGAATCTGGCCCAGTTCTGGGATGGTCGGGCAGCCGATTTGCAGGAACAGGCTGCCGGACCAATTGCTAATCCGATGGAAATGGCTTTTAGCCACTCTCTGGCCATTGATGTTTTGCGTTCGATTCCACAATACGTTGCAGCATTCAATAAAATCTATGGCAGTAATGAGATTACTCTGGATCAGGTTACCAATGCCATAGCAGCTTTTGAAGAAACCCTGGTCACTCCCAATTCCCGTTTTGATCTTTGGCTTAAAGGCAGTGACAATGCCTTGACTGACACTGAAATTGCCGGTTATCAGAAATTTAAAGAAATCGGTTGTGTGGCTTGTCATAACGGGGCTGCTGTAGGTGGCAGTTCATTCCAGAAGATGGGGATTATGGAACCCTACCAGACCGAAAACCCGGCTGAAGGACGTATTGCAGTGACCGGTAAAGATGCCGATCGCTTTTCATTCAAAGTACCAACTTTACGCAATGTTGAATTGACTTACCCATACTTCCATGACGGTGCCTATTGGAAACTGGAAGATGCCGTCGATGTGATGGCCAGACTGCAACTGGGACAGAAGCTGGAAAAACAGGACATTCAAAACATAACGGCATTTTTGAAAACCCTGACGGGTGACCAGCCTCAATTTGCCGTACCACAATTGCCACCCTCTACTGGCGACACACCGATTCCTGTTCCATTTGAAAAGGAATAAGTAAAAAAGCCCGCCAGAGTTGATAACTGGCGGGCTTTTCTATTGAGCTGTTAATCAGACAGGTCTGAAACCCTATCAACTACTGCCGCATATAAATCTCGAGTTGAAGCAATCGCGCCATCCTGAACCTGTTCAGCCGAAATAACTTTGCCACCAGCAGCCTGAAGCGGGCGGGTTGCAGTCGTACTGGCCACAACTGTAGGTTTATACCCCAGATTAAATCCGCCATGCGCGGTGGAATTTACACACATATGTGTCATAAAGCCTGCCAACACTATATTTTCAATATTCAGTGATTTCAGTCTTTGATCCAATTCAGTTTGCACAAATGCATTGGGAAAGTTTTTAGTAATAACGTATTCCCCGTCTTGAGGTGCCACTTCATTGGAAATCTGACCAATATCCGTAGTGAGATCGTAAGGTGAGCCCACACCTCCATCATGTTGAATATGAATGATAGGAATGTTTAACGCCCTAGCACGTTCCAGCAAAGCTTTGGCTTCAATAATAGCTTTTTCCACACCCGTGAGCTGCATAACACCGGTTCGATAGGTGTTCTGACAATCAATCATAATTAATGCTGAATCACTCAACTTTGTCGGCTGATGCCCTAAGCCGACAATCTCTCTTAATGTTTGTGATGCTTGTGTCATAACAATCCTCTTTGAATGTTCAAAAATTTACCCGCGGTATGGTTAGCTTCAGTCTTGCTGCCGATCAATCCATGCGATGCTGAAAACTCAATGCATAAGCACCCGGTCTGGCCAATAAAATAGGATCAGCAGAGGGCTCAATCCCCTCTGGCAATGCCAGCGGATTAAACATCGTCGCTTTTTCATATTCTGCAGCATCCGCCATTGGTGCCTCGATCACTATAGTGCCTAACTCAACTACTTGACGATCGTCAGGCCAAATTACCGTTGCATCATTCACTTCATCGCCAGGTTCAGCAATTTGTACCGATAAACGAAACTCGGCAGCTTGTTCAGGTAAACGCTCACGGATTTCATTCATCAAATAGTTTTCGTTTTTTGCTTCAGCATCATCTTTTTCCAATGTTTTCACACCGTCTAGTGGTGTCACAATATAGCGACCATAAACCGACTCACCATCGCTGTTGGTAAACTTAAACGCATTGATGCCATGGTAGGACAGATTGGCAAAACTGGCCGGAAAGGGTTTGGGATATTCAACAAAATGCTTGGCCTTAGGATTGTCAGCTAAAAATTGTTGAATAGGTTTGGTCTCAGCTTCTGAAGTAGCAGAATCTCTGACTGCTGTGAGCATTTCCAAAAAAGCTTCTGGTGTTGCCACCGGAAAACGTGGCACTGAGCTCAACACCATATCAGTATATTCCTCGTCGCCCAAATCAATACGCATCGCCATACCTTTGGCTAATCCTTTAGGATCATTGTCCGCAATATCGGGAAACCCGGTTGCATTAGAAAAACGTACGACTATCGGAGAAGACTGCTGTTGCAAATGTGCTGCAGAAGTAATTTGTCGAGCTGACTCAGCTGGATGGAACACGCCGGTTAACACCACCCCTTTAGTGTGATTGGAACGCAATCCTTCTCTGGGTCCTTTGAATAAATCGTGCTGTACATCAACAATCTTCTCGACTGTCGACTTTTCTGCTTGCTCTGCTGAAACAGGATTTATATTGAAACCTAACAACAATGCCAGTGGCAAATACTTCAATGTTTTACTGCCCATTAACGCTATCCTTTTGATGAATTTACTGCCCGCATTGAGCACGAAAATATAGCTTAAAGCTTTATGAGCCTTTTACATCAAACTTAGTTCATGTTGATTTAAACATTGCAGCAAAAATTCAGCGCTGTTGATTTAGCATGATTTGCATTTACTAGACGATTGGTCTACTGTGAACACACATTTACTAGACGACCGGTCTAATATGACACGCATCGAAACAAGACAATCATTAATCAAAGTCGGTACCGACGTTATCGGCAGCCATGGTTTTAACCCAACAGGCTTAAATACCGTGTTAAAAACCGCTGGCGTACCGAAAGGTTCGTTTTATTATTATTTTGCCAGTAAAGAAGATTTCGGCCTGGCTATCATTGATGAATTCGCAATTGCCTATAACGAAAAAATTGACTCGTTTCTCAGCGATACAAAAGTCAGTCCGCTGCAACGGATTCGTAACTATCTGCAAAATGGACTGGAAACAATCAGCGTGGAAACAATCAGCGAAGGTCAGTGTAAGCGTGGCTGCCTGATTGGCACCTTAGGACAGGAATTATCCAGCCAAAATGAAACATTCCGAGTTCGGCTGGATCAAGTGTTCGAAGGCTGGAAACAACAATTTGGCCTGTGTATCCAAGCTGCTATCGATTGTGGTGAACTCTCTGAAGATACTGATATAGAACAACTTTCCGAGTTTTTACTATCAGGCTGGCAAGGTGCAATTTTACGCGCCAAGATGCATTCCAGCATCAGTCCCCTGCAGGCTTTTATCGATACGACTTTTGATCGTGTATTGATCACCCGCTAAATAATTTATTTCTACCAATTACCCGGAGATTTTTATGAGCAAAGTTGTTCGTTTCCATCGAACAGGTGGACCTGAAGTTTTACAACTGGACGACATGCAGGTGTCCGCTCCGCAAGCCGACGAAGTGCTGCTGAAAATTAATAGCATCGGTCTGAATCGTGCCGAGGTCATGTTTCGCAGTGGTCAATACCTGGAAACGCCCGAGCTTCCTGCACGACTAGGCTACGAGGCGTCAGGTATTATTGAACAGGTAGGCTCCAATGTCAGCCAGTTCAAAACTGGCGATAAGGTCAATGTGATTCCAGCTTTTTCAATGAATCAATACGGAACTTATGCTGAAAAAGCTGTTTTGCCGGTTCATGCCATTGTTAAACAACCCGCCAGTATTTCTGACGATGAGGCAGCAGCTGTGTGGATGCAATATCTCACCGCATGGGGTGCATTGGTTGATATTGGGCAGTTAACCCAAGGACAGACATTACTGATTCCAGCGGCATCGAGCAGTGTCGGTCTGGCCGCCATTCAGATAGCGAATCATGTTGGTGCCCTTCCAGTAGCAATCACCCGCACAGCGGCTAAAAAGGCCTTGTTGCTTGAACATGGCGCCAAACATGTTATTGTCAGTGACTCCCAGCAAATAACCGAACAGGTCCAGCTGATTACGGGTGGTAAAGGTGCGGATATGGTGTTTGATCCTGTCGCCGGGCCTGCATTAAATGAATTAGCCAACGCCTGTGGACGATTCGCACAAATTTTCGTCTACGGTGCGTTAAGCACTGACGCAACACCTTTTCCATTATTTACTGCTCTGGCAAAAGGCCTCACCTTCCGTGGTTATACCCTGTTTGAAATCAGCCAGGATGCCGAACGTTTACAACGCGGTGTGGAATTTATCGAAAAAGGCTTAGCGGCTGGCCACCTCAAACCGGTTATTGCCAAAACCTATTTATTGGATGACATTGTTGCTGCACATCAGTACATGGAATCCAACCAACAAATTGGCAAAATCATTGTCACCACATCAAAAACCTAATGCTTTTCACAATGGAGGAATCCTATGAAGTTTAACCTCAAGACTCTAAGTGCCTTAACCCTTGCTTCGCTTGGTTTAATTAGCACTGCTAGCTTCGCCGATGCAGCTGATGTCGAAAAAAACCTGCATAAACTCAATGTACCTGATGGCTTTAAAGTTGAAGTTTATGCAGAAGTGCCTGGCGCACGGCAAATGGCACTGGGCCAGTCCACCGGTACCGTGTTTGTCGGTACCCGTGGCCAAAAAGCTTATGCAGTAGTGGATCGTAATAAAGATCGTAAAGCCGATGAAGTGGTCACTATTCTTGACGACCTTAAAGTGGGTAACGGTGTCGCCATGTATCAGGGCAACTTATATGTTGCCGAACAAAACCGTATTGCCCGCTATGCAGCGCCCGGCTTTGATCTGAGCCTACCCTTTAAAGAAATGCGCGAAGTGATTTATGAAGATCTGCCTGATAAAGCGCATCATGGCTGGCGTTATATTGACTTTGGACCCGATGGCAAACTCTATGTCACCGTCGGCGCTCCATGTAATATTTGCGACGTAAAAGGTCAGGAAGCCACCATTATCCGGATGAATCCAGATGGCAGTGATGTTGAAATCTATGCTGAAGGTATTCGTAATTCTGTCGGTATGGATTTCCAACCGGACACCGGAACATTGTATTTCACCGATAACAACACCGATATGATGGGTGATGACATTCCACCGGGTGAATTAAACGCTGCACCTGAAAAAGGCATGCACTTTGGCTTCCCCTACTATGCCGGCGGTAAAGAACGTCATGAAGACTGGGCCGATAAAACACCGCCTAAAGACGTTACTTATCCCGTTGTCGAATTTCAAGCACACGCCGCCGCACTAGGCATGAAGTTTTATACCGGCAACATGTTCCCGGAAGATTTCAAAGGTGATGTCATCATTGCCCAGCATGGTTCATGGAACCGCACAGAACCGGTTGGCTATCAGTTAATGCGTGTCACGTTTGATGAAAACAATGAAGTCAGTGGTCATGAAACCTTTATTGATGGCTGGTTAAAGGATGGTGAAGCGTGGGGACGTCCAACTGACGTCTTGCAATTACCTGATGGTTCGGTGCTGGTCTCTGATGATTTTAATGGTGTGATTTACCGCGTCAGTTACGGTGAACAACAGAGTGATGCTCAAACCACCAGCACAAGTCATGGCAACAACACGATAGAAGATCTGATGATGCCGGAATCAGCTATCGCCCATCCGGATGGACGGGTATTTGTCACTGAAATCGGTGAGTTTGGTAAAAAAGGTGATGGTAAAGTCACTGTTGTGAACACCGATGGCAGCACTGAAACGTTAGTTGATGGCCTGAACGATCCAAAAGGCATCGATATGTTTAACAACACCTTATACGTTGCCGATGTCGATCAATTGGTGAAAATCAGTCTGGATGGCAAAAGCGAAGTGATGGTTAAATCAGCTGACTTTCCAGGTAAACCAGTGTTTCTCAATGATGTCGAAATCGATGGTCATGGCAATATCTATGTGTCCGACAGTGGTGATGATAACGGCAAAGATGCCGGTATTTATCGAGTTACAGCCAAAGGCAAGGTAACTGAAATCATCAACCAGAATTCCGGTATCAAACGTCCCAATGGTTTGTTAATGGATGGCTATAACAAGATGCTGGTAGCTGATTTTGGCACTGGTGATTTGTTCCAGCTGGATATTGACTCCGCTAAAGCCACCAAAGTAAACACTGGTTTTGGGGGTGCAGACGGTCTGGTTCGGGATACTGATGGATTTTTATATATCAGTGACTGGAATAACGGCAAGGTATGGCAGTTAAATGAAGCTAAAGCTACGCCACAACTAATCACCGACGAGTATGAAGCCGCAGCCGATATTGCTTTATCAGCCGATGGCAAACATATTCTGATGCCCGATATGAAAGCCGGAAAACTGTATTTCCTGCCGATTAAATAAGTCGATTTAAAATCTCTCAAAAAGCCGGGACTTGTCCCGGCTTTTTGGTTTTTACTAATATGGATTGTTAACGTATTAAACAGGAATAAATCCTTCAGCTTGAATTCAGATTTGTCTGCTAATTTTTCCCACACTGTTAGATTGGTTGTTGTGGGGTGATATATGTTCAACAAACGCAGTATTAAACAATTTCTCATCATCAGTTTTCATTGTTTATTAGCATTACTGCTTCTGATACAAATGAGTTTTCAATGGTTGTTTCCCATCACTAAAATCAAGCGAAGTCTGAAATCTCACCTAGTAGACCCCTCTTTACTTTGTGACCGATCAGAAATGAAGATCTGACACCATCAACCCAATAGTTGGTACAGCAATAGTAGATTAAATAACAAACTTAATACTGCTAACGTTTGCCAGAATCGCACAGGATGACGTTCAATCAATGGCACAAATTCAGTTTGTAAAAATGCCGGGTTGGGTTTTAGCAGATCCGTCTGCAGTTCGGATAAGGCTTCATAGCGTCGTTGTGGATTAAGCTGTACGGACTTTTCTATCGCTTTATCAACCCACACAGGAATATCGTTTGTCACTAGCGTCAGAGATTTATAATTCAGGCGGCTCAATTGCTGACGATTTATGTGTTTTTCGAAACGCTTTCCGTAAGGTAACTGTCCGCTCAGCAATTGGTAAATAATCGAGCCCAAAGAAAACTGATCAGCCTGCACTCCCGCCTGTTCTCCCAGTAGATATTCAGGCGCGGTAAATTCTTTGGTTCCCAGCAGTTTTTTGCGTTCTATCGGCGATGCCACATCCGCGATACCAGCTATTCGGGTGGAACCAAAATCAATAATTTTCACCACACCTTCATCACTAAGCAGGACATTACCGGGCTTAAGATCTTGATGCAGCATATCCAGTCGGTGAAATGCCCGAAGTCCTGAGATCAGTTGTGGGAGTATCTGTCTGACTTCACTCAGACTAAGTGGCCCTTCATCATCCAGTTTCTGTTGCAGCGTTTTGCCCGCCACATATTCCATCACATAATAAAGAAAGCGTCGGGGACGCTGTTGCTCAACGATGCGAACGACATGGGCATTGTCAATTCGTCGTCCAATCCACTCTTCCAGCTGAAAACGTTCCAGATAGGCCGGATCATCTTCAAAGTTTACTGAGGGTGTTTTCAACACCACTTTCTGCTGGGTTTGGGTATCTATTGCCAGATACAGCTGACTGGTGGAACTGGCATGCAGCTCACGTAACACCCGGTAACCATCAAGAATGACACCTTCGTACAATTCTGGTGGAAACGGTAACGCCGTCAATCGGGCATAGACTTCATCCGGCTTGGGATCAGATAACTCGTCAATACAAAACACTTGGCAGCTTACATTATCTCCACTGCCGTTTTGCAACGCTAACTCACACAATTCTTTGGCACACTGCTCAGGATCAGCATTGTCGCTTAACTGCTGTTTAATGACATTGTCTGCAACAAACTCATAAACACCATCCGTCATCAATATAAAAACATCACCCTGTTCCACAGCCAGGTTTTTATAGTCGATATCCAAAGCATAATCGACTCCCAATGCCCGTCCCAGATATTCCTTTCCTTGATCCAGTTTTATACGGTGATCCTGGGTTAGTTGTTCCAGCGTATTATTACGATAATGATAGATACGGGCATCGCCAACATGAAATAGATGAGCGGTAACTGATTTGATAATCACCGCCGAGAAGGTCGTAGCAAAGCCTCGTGACATTTCCCGAAACTGATGACTCTGGCCACACAGCCAGACATTTATCGCCGTTAAAACCTTGCCACCGGATTGTTTGACCGACCAGGTATCTGGTGTACTGAAATAATCAGCAATAAATCCGGTGATGGCGGCATGACTGGCCTCGCGGGCCTGTTCGCTGCTACTGATACCATCGGCAATTGCACAGATGGTACCCTTGCTTTCCAGCAGCAAGCTGTTCTCCGGGGCATAAAAACCGATCGCATCCTGATTTTCGGCTTTCACTCCGGCCCGCGAGTATTGCCCGCAACGGACTTTCAGCATGATCTCGATCCCGTTTAATGCACGTCGATCATTTGCACGGTTCCATCCGGCAATACTTCTGCCATCTGGCCGCGCGGCTCATCCATAAATTGCACTACGATCAAGGTAACAACCGCGGTGGCAGCAATTACCCAGAAAAACAACTGCGCTGAGACCACGGACAATACCGTCAAAAACAATAACGCACCGACATTACCATATGCGCCTGCCATGCCAGCAATTTGTCCCGTCAGACGACGTTGCACTAAAGGTACCACAGCAAACACCGCTCCTTCACCCGCCTGAACAAAGAACGAACAGCACATGGTCGCCAACACAGCTAATACAATAAACCATTCAGGCGTAATCAGGCCCATAACAAAATAGCCCACAGCCAGGCCTGCCAGACAAATGGTCAGCGTCAATTTACGACCCAGCTTATCACTGAAGTAACCGCCGGTTGGGCGTGAGACCAGATTCATAAAGGCAAAACCGGATGCCAGTAGTCCGGCCTGAACAACAGTAATATCAAATGTTTCACTGAAAAATAGCGGTAACATCGACACCACCGCTAACTCAGAACCGAACGTTGCCAGATAGGCCAGATTCAGCACCGCGACCTGCTTGAATTTGTAACGATGAATTTCTGGAACCGGCGTATGAAATATAGATTTGTTGACCTGAAAAATATGATAAAGCTGGTACAAAAACAACAGTATTAGTCCAGCATAAATCAGCATGGATACTGATTCAGTCAGTAATGAGACCCCGTTTGGAGACAGTTTCCAGGCCAGTAGTGCCAAAGCGCCATACATCGGCAGAGTCATCAGAATTAATAAAACAAAGTCGCCTTTGCTGGTAACTTCCATTGCCCCGGACTTTTTCGGTTTGAAATAAGTTGACCCTTTTGGCGTATCAGAAACGCTGTTGTAATAGATAAACGCATAAATCAATGCAATTAAGCCGGTCAGCGCTACCGCATAACGCCAGCCTTCATCACCGCCAAACATCAACGCAATCGTCGGCAGACTCATCGCCGCTGCAGCTGAACCAAAATTACCCCAGCCCCCGTAAATGCCTTCCGCCAGACCGACCTGTTTAGCTGGAAACCACTCTGAAATCATTCGAATACCGATAACAAAACCGGCACCAACAAAGCCCAGCATAAAACGAGCTAAGGCCATTTGTTCAAAACTGTCGGCCATCGCAAAAAAGAAACACAACATACTGGAAATCCCCAGCAGCAATGAATACATGATTTTGGGGCCGTATTTATCTACTAACATCCCCACCACAATCCGGGCAGGAATGGTCAGCGCGACATTCAGAATCAATAGAGTTTTAACTTGCTGGTCGGTGAGGCCAAGTGTTTCTTTAATCGAAACCAGTAATGGTGCATGGTTAAACCAGACCACAAAACTGATAAAAAAAGCCATCCAGCTGAGATGTAAAATGCGGCTGTTACCGCTGAAGGATAAAAATTTTAAATTTGAGGCAGACATTGTGTTCTCACTTCAGAACGTTTGACCAACATTGGTCATCATCTAAAGCGGGAATTATGCCAACTTATAAGCTATTGATTTTGTTAAGTACTTATTATTTAAACAGGTATCTTATGCACTTATTTAAGCCGTAGTTATTCTTGCTGCACCATGGCTGTGCAGATTGTCAGGCGACAAAGGCCACTGCATTCTTGCCTGATTGTTTTACCCGGTACATCGCTTCATCGGCTGCTTTTAACAAGGCATCAATGTTTTCACCGTCCTCGGGATAACGGGCAATGCCAATACTGGCCCCCACCTGACAAGGGCAGTTATCAATCACCATTTTTTCGGAAAGTGTGGCAATGATTTTATCGCCTACCGTTTGTAAATGCGTATCTTTAGCTACATCACTAATCAGCACGACAAACTCATCTCCACCAATACGGAATACGGTATCCGATGCACGTAAACGCTGACCAATGCGCTGGGCCACCTCTTTTAATAAAGCATCACCCACATGATGACCACAGTCGTCATTAACGGATTTGAAGTTATCCAGATCAATAAACATCATCGCCAGCGAAGTACCCTTACGCTGTGCCTGTAATATGGCCTGCTCTGCCAGCAGGCTGAACTGTGCCCGGTTGGCCAGACCGGTCAAACTGTCTTTATGCGCCATTTCGGTGAGCGCCAGCTCCAATTGTTTGCGTTCGGTAATATCACGAATATCACCGCTGAGTTCAATGGTGCGACCATCTTCACTACGATTGAGTTGAAGTAACATTTCCGCATCAATTAGTGCATTGTCAGCCCTGACCAGTTGTACTTCACAGCGGCTATAAGGCAAAGGACGAAATTTTTTGGCCAGTAATAATAAATGTGAGATGCGTGTCGCTGATTCCTGATCAAACAGGCGGTGGTAGTGTTGGCCGAGATAATAACGTTCTTCGTGTTGCAGCAATAATTTCACTGACGCACTAATAAAGGTGATATTGCCACTGGCAGAATTGATGACGATAACGATATCTGAGCTTTTTTCCATCAGCTTGCTGAAATACTGCTCGCGACGGATCAATCGACTTATTGCCATCACAAATGACAACAGAATCAAAATCACAATAATGCTCTGTAGTCCTCTCAACAAATATGTTTGCCGTTTAGCAGAAGCTTCGAGTTGATTGGTTAATTTATTCATCAGGGCAAGTAACTGCGGATTATCCGCCACCATGGCATTCACCAGTTGCTCCAACGCCGATTCCCTAAGCTGCATTTGTTGAATAGACCGGTACAACGGTTCCCACAACTCAATTGACTGCTTCAGTGTTTTTTGAATTACGGTTTCCTTGAATTGTTCAACCTGAATAAGTTGACCATTGGCGCTTAACGTTTCACCACCATTCATCATGGCGTTAAGAGTTTGATCGAATAAGGACATGGCCTCCATCAATTCCTGATAAGCCTCGTCGGTACTAAGCCCCTGACTCTGCTGATATCGCATTAACAACAGTGCTTTGGTCATTTTCTGTGACAACATGCGTTGACGACCAGCAATATTGATATTGATTGAGGAAGCTTCCAGCTGAACCGAAATATGATAATTCATTGCCAGTAACGTGACATCAAAGATAATCACCAGACTGAGTGGCAGCAAAAAATATCGGTACTTTTTGATTACCTCAAACATGCCCCCCCCTTGTTATCCGCTAAGGATTTTTAGCGTTAATCGTCCTGCCAGTCCAGATCGCAACAAAACACATAAAGCTTGTTATGTACCACTACCGTCTGGGAAACCGTGATGCACATTCTGGAATCTGCAACGGATAGATAAGGTCGACTAACCTGCATTTCACCGGGATGTTCAATGGCTCTGAAATGATAGTGTTTGTGTGACCAATTAGCATTATCACCTGACAAAAGCGGGGTAAAACGCGTATCCATTTTTTGCTGGTAATGTGGAGAATAGACATTTCTGGCCATCTGATAGCCTACTTCATCCAATAAATAACAGCGCACCGCACGCTTTTCCTTAAACAAAATAAGCGTGCTGGTATCAAAGGCATTGGTAATAGAAAATTCACTGACAGCCTGACGAAACAGTGTTTCGATCTTTTTGAAATCCTGATTCATTTGATGGCTGTTTTTAAAACGCTGGCGTTGCTGAATTTTCAAAAGATGATCAATATCTTCAGCAAATTTCGTGTTTTGGGAGATACGTTGTTGCGGGCGGGCAAAATAGAACCCCTGAACCATATCGGCGTTGGCGGCAATAGCCACCAGCGCTTCCCGTTCAGTTTCCACCCCTTCTATTACCACCAGACTACCGGCTTCGTGGATCAGTGAAACGACGCCAGTCAGAATGCGTTCAACTCGACTCGAGGTGCCCGCACCATGGATCATGCTGCGATCAATTTTTACAATATCCGGTTCCAATTCCCAGATACGATCAAAATTGGAATGGCCGGCACCAAAATCATCAATCGCTATCAGGCAGCCCAAATCCCGAAAGTGGCGAATCAAACTACGTAAGTATTGCCGGTCATCAATTTCACTTTCGAGAATTTCAATCACCACGCGATGGGGAGTAATACCGGTTTGTTCAAATAATGTGTTCATAAAGCCGGCATCCGGCCGCTCAGAAACCAGACATTGTGAATTCAGGTTCAAAAACAACCATGTTTCACCATTCGGCTGACGGGCAAAATTGTGCATATGCAACCGTCGACATAATCGATCCAAAGACAGGTTTTCAACACCGGTTTGGGGTATTGCCAGCAGTTCTAGTGGTGAATGAGGTTGTTGTTCTGTATCGACCGCGCGAATCAGTCCTTCGTAGCCAACAGGACGACGATGCGAGATGCTGAAAATGGGCTGAAAATGACTGCTCAACGTTAAATGATGATAATCAGCCGTCACATATAGACTGGTTTGTTCAGCATCATGCATCTGCTGCATTGGCATACCTTTAAATTCTGATTGGAAAGCAACTGTGTTCAACATAATATAGCGGTCAATTCACCGAGAAGTTTTGTTAATTATCAAACCTGCCCAAGTTGAGCAGGTTTGATTCACACTTGCATCCATGCCAACGCGTCTTATTTAGCTCATTTCAACGCATTAGGCAGCCTTCCTGGCATGCCTTTGATGTAAAAATTTAATCACTTCAGAACGGTAATGGTTGTAATCGGCATTATCTGCCAAGTCCAGTCTTTGTCTGGGTCTGGGAAGATCTACCTGCAGAATTTCACCAATACTGGCTGCCGGACCATTGGTCATCATCACGATTTTGTCAGACAGCAACACGGCTTCATCCACATCATGGGTAATCATAATAACGGTGTTGTTCAAATCTGCCTGAATTTCCATCAACGAATCTTGTAAATGGGCACGAGTCAACGCATCCAATGCACCGAATGGCTCATCCATTAACAAGACTTTTGGCTCCATTGCCAACGCTCTTGCAATACCGATACGTTGTTTCATACCACCTGAAATTTCCGCGGGTAGTTTATCTTTGGCATGAGTCATATGCACCAATTCCAGATTATGCAATGTCCAGTCACGAATTTGCTGACGATTACGGGTTTTACCAAACACCGATTTCACTGCCAATTCGACATTTTGATAACAAGTAAGCCAGGGAAACAAGGCATGATTCTGGAACACGATAGCCCGATCCGGACCCGGTTCATTTACCTCTTTGCCCTGGAGAATCACTCCACCTTCAGTGGCCTGATACAAACCACCAACAATATTCATAACGGTCGATTTACCACAGCCTGAGTGACCAATAATACTGACAAATTCGCCTTTATTGATTTGGATGTTCACATTGTCCAACGCCCTAAATGGGCCATTGGCGGTTGGAAAATCAATGCTGACATGATCGATATTTAAATAACTTTCCATTGTCTGCTCCTAGCGAATATTTGCGGTTTTGTCGTATGAGAAAAACTTCTGCAATGTGAGCATAATGCGATCCAAGGCAAAGCCAATCAGACCAATCGCCAATACCGCGACCATAATACGGCTGAGCGAATTGGAACTGCCATTTTGGAACTCATCCCAGACAAACTTACCCAGCCCCGGGTTTTGTGCGAGCATTTCTGCTGCAATTAATACCATCCAGCCGATCCCCAGCGAAATTCTCAATCCGGTAAAAATCATCGGAATGGAAGAAGGAACCACGATTTTCCACACCGTCGTGAAATATCCCAGTCGCAACACCTTTCCCACATTAAGCAAGTCACGATCAATGGAGGACACGCCAACCGCAGTATTAATCAAGGTCGGCCACAAAGAACACAACATAACGGTGATGGCCGAGGTAATAAATGACTTGGAGAACATCGGATCGGCCGAGACATACACTGCACTGACCACCATGGTCACAATGGGCAGCCAGGCCAGTGGTGACACTGGTTTGAAAATCTGGATCAGAGGATTTATTGCGTTATACAGATTTTGACTTAAACCACTGACGATACCGATCGGAATCGCAATCAAACTGGCCAGCAGAAAACCGACAAATACGGTAAACAGACTGGTCCATATCTGATCAATAAAAGTGGGTCTTCCATTGAAGTCCCGAACTTTAATTTCGGCATCGGGATTTTTCGCCAGTTTGTTCGCATTCCGCTGTTCCTGGCGCTGATAAAAATCTGTCTCACGCTGACGTTCAGCCTGATGTTCTTCATTCAGCACCTTAACCTGCTCCCATACCTGAACCGGTCCGGGTAATTGGCCAAGACTGGTATCAACTTTGGCAGCTCCAAAATGCCAGAAAAATAGAAAGGCAAGCATCGCTATCAATGGCAAACCAATCATTTTTACTAGCTGTTGAAATTGAAACCCGGCGGGTTCCCCACCAGCGATTTTCGCCAGTGGGACGAACCAGTTGAGCCCCGTTATTTCCAGAAAATATATAAGTTTATCGTTCATAAGAGTCCATCTTTGTCCGTTTTATGAAAAGCAGGGGAATTAATCCACCTGCTCCTCTCCTTTCAGGCCAATGGCAAATTTTTCCAGGTAAGCATTAGGTGCTGTCCCGTCAAATTCGATACCATCGATAAACTCATTTTGAGCCGGTTTGAAACCCGTTTCAGAGGTGAAATCTGGGAAATCTGTTACAGCTAACTTGCCCTCTTCAATCAATTCTTTTGCTGCAATTTGATAAATATCGGGACGATAAACTTTCTTTGCCATATCGGTATACCAGCTATCCGATTTGGCTTCCGGGATCTGGCCCCAACGACGCATTTGGGTCAGATACCAGATGGCGTCACTGTAATATGGATAGGTCGCGTTATAACGGAAAAACACGTTGAAATCGGGGATTTCACGTTTATCACCTTTTTCGTATTCAAAGGTGCCCGTCATACTGTTAGCAATGACATCATAATCAGCACCGACATAATAACTTTGTGAAAGTATTTCAACGGCCTCAGGACGATTGGCATTATTCTCAGCATCCAGCCAATGTGCAGCACGGATAAGGGCCTTAACTAATGCAATATGGGTGTTGGGGTTTTCATCAGCCCATTGCTGGCTAACACCGAACACCTTCTCTGGGTTATTTTTCCAGATTTCGTAGTCGGTAATCACCGGTACCCCGATCTCCATAAATACTGCCTGCTGATTCCATGGCTCGCCCACGCAATAACCTTCAATGGTTCCAGCTTCCATCGTCGATGGCATTTGAGGTGGAGGTGTGACCGATAACAAGGCTTCTGCCTTAAGCTGACCACTACTGTCACCTTTGTGCGGTGCGTAATAGCCTGGATGAATGCCACCAGCTGCCAGCCAGTAACGTAATTCATAGTTATGGGTGGAGACAGGAAAAACCATGCCCATATTGAACGACTTACCTTGCTGTTTGTAACTATCAATAACCGGTTTTAAAGCTTCAGCACTGATTGGATGCTGGGGCTTGCCATCCTCAGCCGTGGGGATATGCGGTTTCATCTGTTCCCATACATTATTGGAAACGGTGATCGCATTACCATTGAGATCCATACTGAAGGCGGTAATGATATCGGCCTGAGTTCCATAACCAATTGTCGCACCAAGCGGTTGTCCGGCAAGCATATGAGCACCATCAAGTGCACCATTAATTACTCCATCCAGCAGCACTTTCCAGTTTGCCTGGGCTTCCAGCGTGACGTACAAGCCTTCATCTTCAAAAAAACCTTTTTCATAGGCGATTGCTAATGGCGCCATATCGGTGAGCTTGATAAAACCGAGGCGAAGATCTTCTTTTTCCAGCTCTCCCGGAGCTGCCAGTGAGTTTGTCGAAAAACTGATAACACCAATGATGCCAACGGCAGATAACCAGCGGCGTATGGAATGTGAATTTACTTTAGGTAAAGACATAAATAGCTCCAACTTTTAGGGCCAGTTCATTCTGATGATTCCATTACTGGAGATCATAAAAACAAGGCCAGAGGACAGAAAACGGCGACGTTGCCCGATACCGGGGAAATCATTTCCAGACACGGTTTTCAATCCTGCGTTGGATTGTTCCAAGACCCTCTGATTTTCATAGCCAAGAACAAAAACGGCTATGAAAAAACAACAGATCCCACTGTCCTATTTGCAGTTAATATGCCAATCACATACCTATTTAAAAAATAATATATTTCAATCACTTATAAAATCGCTTTACTAATAATCAATTTCAACTTGCGTCGCTTTGGGGCTTAACAAAAGGTCTGGCACTCAGATGGTGCAGTAACAGACCATTTTATTTAACTCAGTTATGAGGATGAGTTTCCAGCAGGTTTGCTGTAGCCAAGACCTGTTTTGCCAACATCGCCAGACGCATGTTCTGGTTCATCGCTGTGGTGCGTAACAGACGATAAGCTTCGTCCTCACTGCACTGACGCTGCTGCATCAAAACGCCTTTTGCACGGTCAATAATCTTGCGTTCTGCCAGTTTGGTTTCCAGTGATTGCACCTGTTGACGCATCGTCTGTTGTTGCAGAAAACGGTTTCGTGCTGTGCTCAGTAACGGCAACACCCTATGCGGTTGTAAACCATCAACCACATACGCACTGACGCCAAGCTCAATAGCCTGTTTTTCGACCTGCGCGTCATAAACGTCGGTGAAAATAACCACTGGCATTGGCTGCTGTCTGAGTAACATATCGACAAGCGCCATCATGTCACTATCGCAATTACGAACGGCCAGAATGAACATGCCAGTAAATTCGAGTTGTTTCATGGCTAGTTTAGGAAGAGAAGCCGATTGGTTGGTCACCTCAAACATGGTGCCACTCAATTGTTCGACTAATTGCTGTGCTATATCAGAACGATCGCACACCAATGTGGAGTTAAAATTTTGTGTCATGATGTCAGTTGAGTTTCGCATGATTATCCGCAGCATAGTTAATGATAAGAGAAAACACATTGAGTACCGTATCAATGGCACGGGAGGCCGTTTTAAAGTAATCATCGGCTGATAAGGTAATCGAACCTTCAATCAGCACTTGTTGATCAATGGTCTGTAACAATAAATCTGTATCGCGTTCGATTTTACCGTTTTGACCAGCCAGAATTCCCACCAGGTCTTTATTACGAATTCCGGCAATTTCCCTGAGTAATTCACCGATCCTGCTGTTTGCTGTTAAACGTTGGAATGACAACATCATCGTTTCGGTGCCCCCTGCCTGACCTCGGGCACATAGGGTCGATCCAACGGCACGCATTTGGCCGAGAATTTCAGCAGCTCTGAGAGTGTCAAGACAGATTTCGGATAAGCGAGTGATGTTATCCAGCATAAAATGGTGAAGGTTGTACAAACGGCTAAGATCATCAAACAAAGACAATTGGCCTTCGATCATCGCATTGTGCTGCCGGATAACCTGATGAGGAGTCAGCTTGCGATCCAGTATCTGCTTTTTAAGTCGCGGCCAGTGATCTACAAACGATTGCCATTGCGGTAACGTTTGCATTTCGGTGTTTTGTGCACCGAGAATAAATTGATCGATTTGTTGCTGCAGAAAGGTCAGCTTGCCGACCAGGGAAGCATTTCCAGCACAGACAGCACTGCTGGTGCCCCGATGTTGCTGAGATAAATCAATTAACTGTTTTAAATTAACCAGTTGAGAAATGGCAAATTCTGTACGTCGTTTATCACGGAAATTCAGGGTGAATTGTCTGGTAGCAGCAAAACATGCTGCTACCGATAATGCACCTGCAATGGTGGGGTTGACTATCATAGCCTGACTCTCAATTAGTCGTTGTTCCGATTATTCCCAGCTGAAAAGATAACCAGCCATTAAGCCTAAGGGAGAAATCAACACTAACAAAAGCAGCTTGAATAACTCTTTCATCAAATAGAAAAAATCAACTAAGTATCCCATTGTTGTGGCCTCCTTCTTTGTATGGCAACGACAACGATATTGCATAAGCTGTGCCAGAGATAAAATTATTATTTATCAGTAACTTAAAAATTCATCTTGTCACGTCATGCATTAAAATGGGCTGTAGTAAACGGACCATCGCTTATTTTTGGTGCGCCGAAGCAGAATTACAGATAAAAAAAAGCCAGCCCTGAAGGGCTGGCTTGGTACAACAAAGGCAGCTATGAAAAATCAACAGCCTCTAATACCGAGGAGATATCAGAACTTAACTTGTCCATAGACCCAGAACTTTTCAGTATCCACTAACGATGGAAATTCATCATCCGCTTGATAATCAGCGTATTTCACACCCACGGTGTAATGCTGGTTAAAGGTTTTCTCCAACAGAACATCCAGCTCATTACCGGCATCCAGACTGTCCTGGTCCGTTTCAAAGTCATGGTAGGAAACAATCAGTTTGGCTCCGAAAATCACATTGCCAACGACTGTTAAATAAGCATCTTTCAGTCCTTGTGCCGGAGTGTTCAGGAATTGATCGGCCCAGCCCTGAAACGCATGATTAGTGCCCAGGGGTGTTTTAAAACTGTCCGTTCCATCGCCTTCCTGCACTTCATAAGAGAGTTTGGCCATCCAGCCTTTATGCTTGGCACCCAGCTCTGCCAGATAATAATCCTGAGCATCCATGGTGCCGCTTTTATAATCACTTTGACGGGCATATTCGGCTGTATAAACCAGATTCCAGGCATCATTGATCGCAGGAGCACCACTGAGTCGCACACCCAATGTTTTAGAAGAGGTCGCTTCGGCATCTTCATATTCCAATAAATACCCATAGCCTTCCAGTTTGCCAAATGGTAAACCGCTGTATTGGGCATTAAGCAAATGAGCTTCAACATCAATTACGCCATTTCTGATAATCCCAGCATCACGATCATCCCCAAAAATAGTGTTTATTTTATTGACAAAAGCGTAACTCAGCCTGGTATCAGGTAAAGAAGTATTCTGAATCGAAAAAGCATCAAAGGTTTGATGATTCTGCCGCCATAACACATTACCAATATAACGATGGAATGGTGCATCTCGGTAGGTAATTTGCTGACGACCAAATTTCGCAACGGTATCAAAGCCCTGATAACTCAGATAAGCCTGATTGACTTCAGTACCATCCGGATCTGCCACTACTGAATATTCAGTCTCACCATTAGTGGTGCTATTGTAATTATCACCGCCCAGATCAGTAACATTCTCAAACTCAAGAAATGCACCAAAACCATTTAAACGGCCGGTTTCATACCCCAGGGTAGAACGCACGGTAAATGCATCGGCATCTTTCAGGTCGTTATCCTGTTCAACAGATTCATAACGGGCACGGGCAGAAAAACTGACCTTTCCGCCAGTCAGGGCTTCGATAAAGCTGTCTTGTTCGGCTGCAGCCGCTGTCATTGAAAATGTGCCAATGAAGCTCGCCATCAACGTCGTTGCAGTATATGTAGGTAATTTTGACATGATCCTTCCTTAATTTACGGGCCGCGAAAATACCTTCGGCGACCGAAATATCAAAAAAATAGAGATTGATTTGCCACGTCGTTATGGCTGCATACGCGCTGGGCGGTTCAGAGGGCAATGCATCATCGTAAATACACAACACTCGTCAATTTGTTCAGGCAGAAACAAGCTCTGCCCTGACAGCTGTCAGGAATTAGCCAACAACTGTTTTAATTCGGGAATGCAGGATCCACAGTTGGTCCCTGCTTTTAAACATCGGCCAATATCATCAACCGATTTGGCTTCACCTTTACGGATAGCGTCTTTAATGGTGGTTTCGCCAACACCGAAACAGGCACAAACCATTTTGCCTTTATCCTGCTGTCCCGGCCCTGGACGGCCTGCAAGCAGACTCTGCCGGGCAGCTCCATCCAGTGTTTCTTCTGAAAATAATTGAGATAGCCAGCCACGTTCTGGCAGATAATGGTCGGCAGCCAGAAACATCACAGTCTGTAACTGATTATCAACAATATTGGCAGCACGATAGCGGCCAGCTCGCTGGTCACTGAATTCGATCCATTCACCTTGCTGTTCTGTAATATTCTGAATCCACTCAAGTGGTTGCTCTACCCAGTTTTCACCAGCCAGTTCATAGCGCCAGAACTGCTGACCTTTGACTTTGACCCAATAGGCTGTTTCAGTGAGGCTCAATGGCTTGCGGGATAAAATAAAACCATGCCAGCGCGGCAAAAATGGACGTACATTCACCGGGGTATGTTTGGACTCGGGTTGACCGGAAATGGGATCGGTTAGGGGTGCGACCAATGTGTCAACACGTGCCTGTGAGGCAAACTGTCCATTCCAGTGAATAGGCACAAAGATGCTGCCCGGGCGTTGATCCTGAGTTAAATTCACCCTTCCGGTGAGTCGTCCCCATTTGCTTTCAACCTGGGCCAGAGCCTTGTTCTGGATCTGCCAGTGGCCGGCATCGACCGGGTGCATATCAATCATCGGTTCACTGATATGCGCATTTAATCTGGGTGCCCGTCCGGTGCGGGTCATGGTATGCCATTGATCACGGATACGGCCGGTGTTTAACACTAAAGGAAAGGTATCATCGACTTCGTTTTGCGGATAATGCGGATCAACCGCAATCATTCTGGCTTTACCGGAAGCGGTATAAAAATGATTATCGGTAAACATTCTCGCTGTGCCCTGAGGCGCATTTTCGGTCACTGGCCACTGAATGGGTTGCAACGATTCATATTCCTGCTCGGTGATATTGGCCAGAGCGCTAATATCAAAATCACGCTGTCCCTGATTTTCAAAGGCAGACAATCTGGCATGTTCACGAAAGACATCTACGGCCGTTTCAAACTGAAACTGTTCAGCAAAGCCCATACGTTTGCCGACTTCCTTGAGCATCCACCAATCGGCTTTAGCTTCACCGGGTGCTGGTAAAAAAGCCCGTTGATGACTGATACGTCTTTCAGAGTTGGTGACAGTGCCGTCTTTTTCGCCCCAACCAAGCGCCGGCAGCAGTACATCGGCAAATTCGGTGCAGTCAGTTTGCTTTTCAATTTCAGAAACAATGACCAATTCACATTTTTCCAACGCTCTCTTGACCTGATCAGCATCCGGGATGCTCACCACCGGGTTGGTGGCAATAATCCAGACAGCTTTGATGTCACCACGCTCTATCGCCTGAAACATCTCAATGGTTTTATGACCGGCAGTATTGGTTAAGCGATCGGTGTTCCAGAAACGTGACAAACGATCATGATGTTCTGGTTTTTCTATTTCCATATGAGCCGCCAGCTGATTACTCAAGCCACCGACTTCACGCCCGCCCATCGCATTGGGTTGACCAGTAATGGAAAACGGCCCCATACCGACTTTGCCAATCCGACCAGTGGCCAGGTGACAGTTGATAATGGCATTACATTTATCCGTGCCGCTGGTCGATTGATTAACGCCTTGAGAGAACAGGCTGATAGTTTTTTCAGTCGAGGCAAACAATTGATAAAACTTTGCTATATCGGCTTCAGATATTTCCGTCTGACGTGCCACTTGTGGAATATTGGCAGCGGTTTTTCCCGCCGAATCCAGTGATGAAGCAAAGCCTTCCACATATTGCTCAAGATAATGCCAGTCGATACAGTCATGCTGTTTGAGATAACTCAGCAAACCATTAAATAAAAACGCATCCGCACCGGGCCGTAATGGCAGATGCAAATCGGCGATATCGCAGGTGGCCGTTTTTCGGGGGTCAATCACTACCACTTTCATATTCGGCCGGTTTTGCTTGGCCTGAGTAATACGCTGAAACAGTACCGGATGACACCATGCAGTATTGGAACCGACAATCACCAACAGATCGGTTTGTTCGAGATCCTCATAGCTGCACGGCACCGTATCACTGCCAAATGCACGTTTATGCGCGGCCACAGCAGAAGACATGCATAAGCGCGAATTCGTCTCGATATTGCCACTGCCAATAAAGCCTTTCATCAGCTTGTTGGCCATATAGTAATCTTCGGTCAAAATTTGACCTGACACATAAAACGCCACGGCCTCCGGACCATGTTCATCAATGATCTGTTTAAACCGGTCACTGACATGGTTCAGTGCGTTATCCCAGTCAACCCGTTTGCCATTTACCTGTGGATACAACAAACGATTATCCAGACCGCCGGTTTCCCCTAAAGCAGAACCTTTTGAACACAAGCGTCCTAAATTAGCGGGATGGGACGGATCACCTTTTATGGCGACCGTACCATCGGTTTGCGGAGCAGCTAAAACGCCGCAGCCGACGCCACAATAGGGACAAGTTGTTTGTGTTGCGTGTTGTGCCAACAGTCAATCCTCAGAGTGCAATGTAAATCAGGCCGTCTTCGACTTTGGTATCAAATGAACGGGTGCAACCTTCGTCTGGACCAGTGGCCTCACCGCTGCTTAAATCAATCACCCAGTTATGTAATGGGCAGGCTACACGCTTATCGTAAACAATCCCCTGGGATAACGGACCTTTTTTATGCGGGCATTGATCAAATAAGGCAAAGACCTCATCACCACTGGTCCGAAAAATCGCCACATCCCCATCCGGCGTTGTCATCACTCGTGAGCCTTTTTGCGGTACGCTTTCTACCGGTCCTACTTCAGTCCAATTTTGCATCTGTTGTTAACCTACTTGCTTGATGGGAATATAGTTTTCGCGCTGTTTGGCCGCATGTTCCGCCCAGGGATCGCCCTGCGATTTTTCCTGTGACTCGTAAAACCGCTGTGCCAGAACTTTGCGGTTGTCATGATCATCAACCACTTTGGCCTGAACGCTTTTCAGTCCCACCCGTTCAATCCACGGTGCGGTACGTTCCAGATAATGGGCATCTTCACGATAAAGCTGCATAAAGGCTGCACAGTATTCCATCGCTTCTTCTTCAGTAGCGACTTTGCACAGGAAATCGGTCGCACGAACTTTGATACCACCGTTACCACCGACATGCAGTTCGTAGCCTGAATCAACACAGACAATACCGAAATCCTTGATGGTGGCTTCAGCACAGTTACGCGGACAACCTGATACAGCAATTTTGAATTTATGCGGTGTCCAAGAACCCCAGGTCATTTTTTCAACCTTGATGCCCAAGCCGGTGGAGTCCTGAGTACCGAAACGACACCATTCTGAACCCACACAGGTTTTCACGGTACGTAATGATTTACCGTAAGCATGACCTGAAACAAAGCCGGCTTCACTGAGATCAGCCCACATTTTCGGCAGATCATCTTTTTTCACACCAAGCAAATCGATGCGCTGACCGCCAGTGATTTTTACGGTGGGTACTTTATATTTATCCGAGATATCGGCAATAGCACGTAACTCATTGGCGTTGGTTACCCCACCCCAAATCCGTGGCACCACTGAATAGGTACCATCCTTCTGGATATTGGCATGAACCCGCTCGTTGATAAAACGTGACTGAGGATCATCTTGATAGTCTGGCCAAGTGCTCAGCAGATAATAGTTTAATGCTGGACGGCATGAGTGGCAGCCATCAGCATTTTTCCATTCCAGGGCGACCATCAGATCAGAAATGGTTTTCAAACCTTGTTCTTTAATGGCGTTTTTCACTTCGCCATGACTCATGCTGGTGCAACCACACATGGGTTTTTTACTTGGCGTATCGTTAAAGTCACTGCCCAGCGTCGATGCCAGTAATTGCTCAACCAGACCGGTACAGGAACCGCACGATGCAGAAGCTTTGGTATGAGATTTGACTTCATCAAGAGTAAACAGGCTGTGTTTACTGATGGCTTTAACGATATCGCCTTTGCAAACACCGTTACAGCCACAAATTTCGGCATCATCAGGCAATCCATCGACAGAATTGGTCGCACCATGGCCAGAGTCACCAATATGGTGCTGACCAAACAGCATATTCTCACGGATACTGGACACATCAGTGCCATCACGCATCAACTGGAAGTACCATGCCCCATCCACGGTATCACCGTATAAAACCGCACCTATCAGCTTGTCATCCTGAATGACCAGCTTTTTATAGATATGACGGGCAGCATCTTTGAACACCAGATCTTCAGTACTTTCATCGCCTATAAAGTTACCTGCAGAAAATAAATCAATGCCGGTAACTTTCAGTTTGGTCGAGGTAATGGAGCTGACATAACGTGCAATACCCATTTGAGCCAGATGGTTGGCACAGACTTTAGCCTGTTCAAATAACGGGGCCACCAGACCAAAGGTTGAACCACGATGCTGTACACATTCCCCCACTGCATAAACTTTAGGATCAAAGGTCTGCATGGTGTCATCTACCACAATACCGCGTTCACAATGAATTCCGGCAGATTGTGCCAGTTCAATATTAGGACGAATACCGACCGCCATCACAACTAAGTCAGTATCGATTTCTGTGCCATTTTTAAAGACGACTTTTTCAACCCGTTTTTTGCCTTCAATCGCAGCCGTTTCATGCGACATCAGGAAATTAAGCCCTTTGGCTTCCAACTCATGCAACATTAAATCCGAAGCAGGTTTATCCAATTGCTGATTCATCAACACATCAGCAATATGCACCACGGTGACTTCCATCCCCTGAATCATCAAACCATTGGCTGCTTCCAAACCAAGTAAGCCACCACCGATAACAACGGCTTTTTTATGGGATTTGGCAGTTTCCAGCATGGTATCGACATCAGCAATATCGCGGAAACTGATAACGCCAGGCAAATCACGACCGGGTAAGGGCAACATGAATGGGCGAGAACCGGTGGCCAGCAATAAACGATCATATTCAAAGACTTCGCCTTCTGCGGTTTCCAGTTGGCGTTTTACACGATTGATATGGGTAATTTTTTTACCGGCATGCAAGGTAATGCCATTGTCGATATACCATTGCCGATCGTTGATCATGATCTGATCGATGGTTTTATCGCCTGCCAGCACAGGTGAAAGCATAATACGGTTGTAGTTACCGTAAGGCTCATCACCAAAAACGGTAATGTCGTATTTTTCAGGTGCTAACTTGAGTAATTCTTCCAGTGTTCGCACACCGGCCATACCATTACCTATCAGCACTAATTTTTCTTTCATGGATCGCTCCTGCATTTCGATTAAATATGCTTGAGCAAGCACTGTGCCAACAGGTAACTTATTAATTTAATTACACATTAATTTTAAACAGGTAAGTAACATGCGACTTTGTGGTGCAAAACGGTGCACTACGCACAAAGATGGTGAATTAGGGCCAGTTTATCTTTCAGAAACACCTCTGTTGTCATAGAAAGCTCAACAAGCCCTAATAAACCGTAATACGATTACGGCCTTTATTTTTGGACTCATACAGGGCGTGATCACAACGTTCAATCAGATCATCCATGCTTTCTCCCAGTTGAAACTCTGTCACACCGGCACTGATGGTTACGCTGATACTGTCATCTTTAACCCGGATCTTATGCTCGCTGACAGCTTCGCGAATCGTTTCTGCCACCCGTGCTGCATGTTGTTGATCACAGTTTTCTAACAATAATAAAAACTCTTCACCACCCCAGCGACACAAAACGTCTACATCTCTCACTTTTTGTTTTATCAGCCGAGACACCGATTTGAGCACCTGATCACCAAACTGGTGACCGTATTTATCGTTGACCAATTTAAAATGATCAATATCCAGCACGATCATTGATAAAGACCAATCCTTACGTAACGCAGTTTTTTGCGCTTTATTAAAGACCCAGTCGAATACCTGTCTGCTGGTCGCCCCGGTGAGTTTATCTTTAGTCGCCATCAATTCAAGACGACGCTGGTAGCCCCGGATAGTGAAATGGGCAAGCATTAATACACAGATACTGATAGCCAGAGAAACCGCAATATTGATCCATAACGCCGTTTCAATCCGGTCAGCGGCGGGATCGTTGATTTGCTCGACGATCAAAAACCAGTCAAATTCGGGAACCAAACGACTGTTTAAATAGATAGTGTTACCGTTTTTCGCCGCATAACTCACCGACGCACTCGGATTACTGAGGATCTGTATAAATAATTGATCTAAACCGGTTTTGTTTTGCAGGTAGATATCATCTTGAAACTGACTGCTTCGCAGCGTAATTTCACCCTGACGATCAACAAAATAGATTTCCCGTCCATAGCGTCGCTGATAGTTTTCAATCAGTTGAGCCACTGACTCCATCGACAGGCCAACACCGGTAACCCCGACTAACTCACCTTGTTGATTCAGAACGCGATAATTAACAAAAATGCTCATACGATTGGGTTCGGCGGTATCCCAATCTATATTGATATCGTAATCGGTAGTGATTTTTCGTGTGGTGAAATACCAGCTGTCCGCCGGATCTGACTCATCAACCTGTTTGATAATGCCCTTGGGATGATAATAATTGCGCGTTTTTTCAGAGACAAAAAAAGCGGTAATCGTATTGTATTTTCGTTGTATCTGCGCCAGATATTCGGCTAAACGCTGGGGATCCTGTTCACCATTCTCAGCCCAGTTAATCATAAAAGTATCATTCGCCATCAATGATGAGATTAACAATGGCTGCAACAGGTCACGCTGAATTTCGGAGTAGATGTTATCACTGGTCAGCGGCAGCATTTGTTTTTGCAGCTGGTCACTGGTGGAATCCCGCGCCACAAAGTAGCCAATCAGACTGGTGGCCATAAATCCCAGCAAAACCAGCGCGCTGATTGTCAGCGTGAAAATTCTCTTCCGATTTTGCATTCCGGCCAGCCTGTTATTAAACAAAGTTTTTAATCATAGTGAATTTGGAGTAAGGATCCTAGTGGCTATTGCTCTTTCATCCCCATTTCTATTGCAATCAGCCCAAGGCTTGTTGTTCTTTCAGAGGCTGACCAAAGCGACAATGGCCCTAATTTTTTGTTAAGGCCTGCAAATTGTCCGCATTCAACTCAGCTGGCTGCATTTGCATTAGTTTGGCATGAACAAATTGATGCATATCCTGATAACGTGTTCTGAGCGATTGGAAATTCTGCATGGCCGTTTGTTTTTTACCGGCTTGATAGAGTTTAATCGTCATGGTTAACAGATGATGAAAACTTCGATATTTTTCTTTTAGAATTTGCAGACATTCTTTATCAATAAGTTGGAGATTTTCTGTTCGCTCCAACCAGACACCACAATGCGATTGTTTAATTGAGAGAATTGGCCACAGTTCAAGTTCTTCGGGGTCCACATCAAAACGCTGTTCAAGGCTTTCCAGGCTTAATTCCAGATACAAATAAAATAGGTTTAACTGTGTCCATTTCAAATGCTGGCGATGATAGCGATAACTGAACCATTCTTCAGGCAATTCAAATTGTTGCTTCCAATGCGTTAATTCCGTCACTGGCATCGGTTTGGCAATCACATACCCCTGAGCCAGTTCACAGCCCATTGATAGCAAAATCTGACCATGGCGCAGTGACTCCACGCCTTCTGCAATGACCTCCAAATCAAATGATCTGGCCAATGCAATAACACCTTCTACAATTTTGCAGTCATCCACATCATTTAACATGTTCCGCACAAATGTCTGATCAATTTTTACCGCAGATACTGGCAAAGTCCTGATGTGGCTCAGTGATGAATATCCTGTACCAAAATCATCCAGTACTGTTGCAATAGAGAATTCATCCTTGCAACGACGGACCACATCAACGATCAGACTGAGATCATCCAGAGCGTGACTTTCCAGAATCTCAAATTGGAAATACTGTAAATCCACTGCTGGAAACTCATCAACGATCTCGCCAAGTCTCTTTAAAAAACCATTACTTCCAAGATGATAGGCCGACAGGTTGATGCTGATATTCCATTGTTTAGAGTCGGCCTGCCATTGTTGTAAATAACTCAACGCCTGACGAATGACCCACTCACCTAACTGAATTTCCAACGATGTGCCGTTAATTAAAGGCAAAAACTGTTGCGGAAACACCAGTCCGTTTTCAGGTTGCAACCAGCGAATCAGTGCTTCGTATCCGACCACTTCCCCACTGCACATATTGATTTTTGGCTGCATGTGTAACTGAAACTGGTTTTCACTCAAAGCCCGGCGAATAGCATAAAGCTGCTCGGTTTTTTCATCACGCCAGGCTTCGTTCCCTGTTTCATACATGCGAAAGGTTTTCTTACCGTCCAGTTTTGCTTTATACAGCGTTTGATCAGCGTGCTCGATCAGGGTTTGCATCGACCCCTGATCAAATGGATAAACGGTATAACCAATTGAGGCACTGATGCGGATGGTATTGTGCTCAATCAGATAGGGTCGGCTTAGCTCTTCAGTTAATCGGTGCAGCAACAGTTCGCAATCCTGACGGTTTTTGATTTCACCAAGCAACATGACAAACTCATCGCCACCATAACGGGAAACGGTATCATCCTGTCGCAACATGCTCTTGATACGCTGCGCGACTTCAATCAGTAATTCATCACCGGCGTTATGTCCCAACTCATCATTAACAGGTTTAAAGTTATCCAGATCCAGAAAACATACTGCTAATAATGTTTGCGTACGATTACTATGGGCGATGGCCTGTTCAAAGCGATCCACCAGCAGATTTCGATTAGGTAAAGCGGTTAACGCATCATAATGCGCCAGTCGCTCCAGTTCGGCCTGATGCTGCTTTAACATGGTGATATCAGAAACCAGTCCCAAATGAAACATCTCACCCGTCTGCGGATCAGTGGTGCGATGAATCGTCAGCACTTCAGCATAAAATGACCCGTCTTTTTTACGGTTCCACACCTCACCCGACCAATAACCGTTATCTGACAGGCTTTGCCACATTGTGCTGTAAAAGGCTTTACTTTGTTTGCCGGAGCTTAGAATATTGGGTTGTTGGCCGATTAATTCGTCTCTGCTATAACCGGTGATGGAACATAATGTATCGTTTACATCAACAATGATATTATCGGCATTGGTAATAATGATGCCTTCATGTACTCGATCAAACAGCATTTCCAAAAGAGAGTGTCTTTGTTGCTTCAGTAAGGCGCTCACCGGAAATATCCTTATAAAAACCATAAAATCAATAGGGTTTTTAGCATAGCCTTTATGACCTAGGCAAGTTTTCCTTTCAATATTCCTCTAGGGCTTGTTGATCTTTCATATCCACCACTGCTGGCGGCTATTTTTGTGTCCGACAAGGCGGAAAGCACGCCGTGTAGCCTTCCTACATAAGTGATTGACAACACAGGCGGCCGCAAAAATCGTCCCAGCCCTTCGGGTTGTGACTGAAAAAGCGTCACTCTGCGTTACTCGTCGCTTATTTAGAACAACTAAAAGGCGCTCCTCGTGCCTTGATTGACGCTTTTTCAGCTCACAACAGAGGCGGAGATGAAAGATAAACAAGCCCTAGCATAAAAAAGCCGATCATTGAGATCGGCTTTTTTTGCTGCAAAGACTGTTGGATTTATTCAGCCATATTCCAGATATGTGAAACGACTTCCCATTCATCCTGGTCGTTCTGTTGCAGAACTGTCATCAACACACCATTAAATGTCATCGTTTCACCATTTTCACCTTCAACATCTGCTGACCAGTTAGCCAATTGACTGACTTGTCCTGCAGATGAATAAGTGGCGATAGTGGTTATATTATGATTGTGCAGCCCATTATCGAAAAAGCCCTGAAACAGTGCCGCAATCTCCTGCTGGCCATTCAACACATTGCCATCACCGGGCGACAAAGTGGCTTGTGATGCATAAAGTTCGGTTAACGCATCGAGATCCTTATCGTTGAAAGCAGCATTCCACTGCTCATTGGCAGAATTAATGACTTCCTGTGCATCATAATCAGCACCGGGGTTACTGCATGCACTCACTGCCAGAATAAGCAGACTTAAGGGTAATAAACGATTTAAAAATTTCATAGAGATTCCTTTTTTTTTACATTATTTAAGATGAGATTCATCTTCAAAAACATGTCGTTGTTGATAGATTTTTTTCAATAACGACATAAGTTGGGTTGTTTCAGTTTCGCTCAGCGCCTGCATTAATTGATTTACACGTTGATAATAACCAGGCATTACCTCATCAAGTTTTGCCTGTCCCAGAACGGTCATTCGAATCAGTATCTGCCGTCTATCCCGCTTACCATGCACGCGACTGATTAATTTATCGCGTAACAACCCATCTAATAAACCGGTCATGGTGGCTCGCGAAACCCCCGCTTTTTTAGCCAGCGCTGAGGGTGTTGAACTCAGGTTATCCTCTCGCATCAGCAATAGCAAAACCCACCATCGTCCCTGTAACAAGTCATATTCCGCAAGATAGCTGTTTAATCCCAAAGACAAATCAGAACCGACGCGCAGCAGATTCAAAAATGTCATGACATTTTTAATGTCGGTTTGCGGGTAACGATCGGCAAACTTCTGTAATATTTCAGCGTTAGGAATATCTTTAACTTGTAACATGATAGCCAGCTTATAGTTAGCCACCTAATCATGTCAAATCCAATTCAGTTAGTAATTAATGATATATTTGAATCAGAATGTAACAGTCCTGTTTGCTGAGATAACACCATTGTTTTGTATTGACTCAACTTTTTTCTTATTTCGATCCAGCGAACGGAGTCCATTTTCCGTGGTTCGCCAATACCTTCTCTAATAGGTTTGTCCGGTGTCTGATAAACCTGTTATAAAATTACCTTACCCAATTCATAGCAAACTACTGCTTTATACCTTCGTGCTGATTGGGTTGACGTTGCTGGTCATTTATCAAAATTATCAATCGCAGTTATCAGCCTACTCCTCACAAATTAACCAACAGATCGAGCAACGTAACCAGTTGCTGGCATTGATGCAGACCCAGTTACTGGAATCTAAACTGGAAGCCATTGATCAAACGTTGAAACTGATCAGTTCATATCCCGATTTTATTAAAAATTCTGCACCTCATACTTATCTCCTTGAGAAATATTCTCAAAATAATCCTGAAATGCAGGCTCTATTGCATATCAATGCGGATGGGCTGTTACGCTATCCCATGCATCAGCGTAGTCAGCTGGATTTATCCGGGCGAGACTATTTTAAAGTGCATCAGAACTCAAAAACGGATGGCGTTTTCACTTCAAAACCCATGCTTCCTGGCAGGGGACATTCAGAGCCGGTTATGGTGATCAGTCGGGGTCTTTATGATTCGAACGATAATTTTCAAGGGGTCATCGCCGCCGTTATCGATATCGAAACCTTTTCATGGGCTCTTAGTGGTATCAGTGTCAATGCCCAGCTATTTTCATCGATTGTTCATCAAGAAGGTGAAGTTGTATTTCGAGTCCCCTATAGAAACTTCGAAGTTGGGCAAACTCTGGATTACGTAAAAGATCGGAGCGATAAAGACAAACTACCCTTAACCGGTGAAGGGATTTATCAGCATTTTAGTGGTGATTATCAATTTGCCTATCAGACATTGCCTAAATGGAAGTTACACGTTTTTGTCGGTGAAAATCGAGCCGTAGTCGATGAATTAATTTCCAACTACCGTTTTGCGCATCTCCGTAACAGCTTTTTGACCGCGCTATCCCTAATGTTACTGATTCTGGCCACCGCCTGGTTAATTGGCCGGCGTTTGGATATAAACAAACAGCTGATTGAAAGCAAAGCGGCTCTGCAGCAAAGCTATCAGCGTAATCAGGCGATTATCAAAGCCATTCCGGATCTGCTGTTTACCATTGATAAAAATGGCAAAATCATTGATTTTGAACACGGCGATGGTGTGCCATTGCTGATGTCTGAACAGGACTTTATTAATAAACATATAACTGAAACATTACCTGACTTTCTGGCGCAGCGGACGTTACTGGCGTTACAAAAAACGCTGGGTAGTGGAGAAAGTGATTATTACGAATACGAACTGAATCTGTCAGGCAAACAGCATTTTTTCATGGCCCGCTCTTCGCCAATCAACGAGGACAGAATGCTGGTTGTTGTCATTGATATTACCGAGCGTAAAAAATCTGAAAACGCCCTGCAGTGGCAGGCAACACATGACAGTCTGACGCAGTTACCCAATCGGGTTTTATTTTATGATCGACTGAATCAGGCCATTACCGAATCAGCCCGATATAAACAGCCCTTTTGCCTGCTTTATATCGACCTCAATGATTTCAAACTAGTCAACGATAACTATGGGCATCTGAATGGCGATATGTTGCTGATCCTGGTGGCACAACGTATTCGTGAATCAATTCGTCAGTCAGACACGGCTGCCAGACTGGCGGGAGATGAATTCGCCATTATTGTTAACCACAGTAATCTGGAAGAAGCCATGCAAGTCTCGGAAAAGCTACGGGAACAGTTATCGGTTGGTTATGAATTAAATGTTGGCGTGATGCTGAATATCAGTGCCAGCATTGGTATTGCTTGTTATCCTCATGATGGTAAGGATGCCGATGAGCTGATTCTGCATGCTGATAACAGTATGTATTATGACAAACGTTCAACTGCTTCTTAATTCAGACAGACAGCAAGCGTCTGATGTAAGCTGATGCCTATGAATTCAAAGATTGAAAAACTAGGTCTGCGCCTTAATAAAACACTTGATGGAATTGATCAACAAGCCAGCAAATGGGTGGCGCGCAGTCTCGATAAACATCTAAGTATCGGCATTACCGGTTTTAGCGGTAGTGGCAAGTCGACTTTTATTACCAGCCTTATTCATCAACTCAAATATTCCAGTAATGCAAATCTGGGAGGCTTCCTGCCAGCCAGAGATGAACGCCTGTTAAATGTCAAATTACAGCCACTGGATGATTTACCACTATTCGATTATCAACAGGGAATTCAGGCTCTGGCAGATGATCCACCTGCCTGGCCACCATCAACTACTCATATCAGCGGTTGCCGGTTAATCATTGAATTCAAAAAGAAATCCATGTTGCCGACCTTTACAGGAGAAACCCGTCGATTCACGCTGGAATTACGTGATTATCCAGGTGAGTGGTTGCTCGACATTGCCATGTTGCAGCAAGATTATCGGCAATGGAGTATGGATACTGCTGCACTTTGTTCCAAAGGCATCCGTCATCAACTCGCGGAAGAGATGCAAAAAGAGTTTAATGATTTGGATCCGCTCGCCCCAATTGATGAACAACAAATTGAAGCATTATTTGTCCGTTATCGAAGTTTTCTGATGACATGTAAAACAGCAGGTTTGACATTTATTCAACCTGGGCGGGCTTTATTGCCTGACAGCAGTGACTTTCCAGTGTTTATACCATTGTTCAATCTGCAAGCGCTAAGCCCGCAAGCATTAGACAATGCCGATGATGACTCCTTATACAAAGTCATGCAGCAACGCTATAAAACCTATCTGAAAAACTTTGTTCAGCCATTTTATAAAACTTTTTTCCGTGGCATTGATCGTCAGGTGGTATTGATCGATGTGCTGAAAGCTTTGAGCGGAGGCAAGGAAAAATTTGACGATATGGTGATTGCTTTCAGCCGGATTATCGATTGCTATCGCGTGGGGCATAATGCGTTTCTGAACCGTTTATTCAGCCCTCAGGTCGAAAAAATTCTGTTTCTGGCATCCAAACCGGATCGAATTTTAATGAATCAGCACGAATCTTTGCGTCGTCTGTGTGACGATATAATCAGCCATATCTGCCCACAATCGGTTAGAAATCGTATTCAAATCGAAACGGAGATAGCGGCCGCTGTAAGAACGACACATGATCATAATGATCATCTGACTGCCAGACTACTGGATGGACAATATGGCGAACTACGCCACCCTGCTATTCCCGACAAACTTCCTGATACCGATCAGTGGCATCAGTTATCACGCTGGAATCCGCCCGTACTTCGAGCTCCGCTCAACCCTGACTTGATAATGGGCGGACGTCTGGCTCATATTCGGATGGATAAAGTATTACGGGATTTGATAGGAGATAAATTCTGATGGCTTCCACAGAAGATTTTTTTAAACCTAAACCACAACAGGAAGCTAAGCAAAAAGCGGATATATCCCCCGAGGAAACTGAAAACTTTTTCAAAGTTCTCTCCGAAAACAACGAGGTCAACCTGCCTGATTCGGTGGAAACTGATCCATTGCTCGATTTTGACGACACATTACTGATACCGCCGCGCCGTAATCGTGGTTTGAAATGGTTGATCGTCACATTGTTCATTCTGTTAATCGGTATGTTGGCCTGGGATATAGTTGATTTTGCACAAATGCTCTGGCAACAAAGCAAAGCGATGGGGTTAGCCTTCAGTGCCTTCGCAGCTTTTTTAGCAGGCCTGGTAGGACAGCAATTACTGGTGTATCGCCGCAACCAGAAACAGCTTAAACGGGCCGATCAAATCCGCGAACAGGCCGCTCAACTGGTCCATGAACAACATATCGGCAATGCAAAAAAATGGCTGAATTCGCTAGAGACTTTCTATGATGGTCAGCCACAGGCTGATTTATTAAAACCTTGTGTTGATAAGCTACCTGACTATCTAAATGACAGTGAAGTTGTCTATCGTATCAGTGAAGATTTCTACCGACAGCTGGACCGCCAGGCAATCCATATTATTGAACGTACCAGTATCAGCAGTGCTGCAATGATTGCGGTCAGCCAGCTGGCAGTTGTTGATTCTTTGTTAGTGGTCTGGAAAACACTGAAAATGATTAACCAGATCAATATGATTTATGGCGTCAGATTAAACCCCTTAGCTCAATGGCGATTAAATCTACGGGTATGCAAAATTGCACTTGGCAGTTACGCCAGCCAGGCGGGCATTAGTTTCTTTTCTGAACAGGTCGGTATTGGTTTGGGGGGCAAAATTCTGGGCAGCGTGGCCCAGGGATTTGGTGTGGGTTTGTATCAGGCCAGAATTGGTATCCATGCAATGCAACATATTCGGCCAGTCGCCTTCACCAATGACGAAAGACCCAAACTGAATATGTTTGCCAACCTGTTACGCCGTAAATTAACCAAGCTGACGGCAGAACAGGACTCAGATTAACCTGACTATTCTGGCTGTCAGAGTTGAGCGATCAGGTGATTTGAACCGAATATATGCACCCCATTACGTCCAGCAGATTTCACCTCGTATAAGGCCAGGTCCGCCTTTTTGGTAAGCTCGCTGACCGTTTCGTTTTCAGCATCGCCTGGGAAGATTGCTACCCCGATACTCAGGGTAATACGAAAGTCATGCGTATTTACATTTAAAGGCTTCGATACCGTTTCCAGAATATGCTCTGCCACTAATTTGGCATCATCTGGCTTTTTGAGTTCGGTGAGTAAAATAACAAATTCATCACCACCGACACGGCTTAAGGTGTCTGTCTGTCGTAAGCAGTGTGACATTCTGTCAGCAACAGATTTAAGAATCTCATCCCCAACATCATGACCATGGGTATCGTTAATTTGTTTAAAGTGGTCGACATCGACAAACATCAACGCAATGGGATAGCCCACCCGTTTCGCATGTGCCAGAGTATGACCAATTCGTTCATCAAACAAACGCCGATTTGGTAGCCCCGTTAAGGTATCGTGATATGCCATCTGACGAATACGATCCGATTCGGATTTGCGAGCGGTTACATCTTCAATTTGTGAAATAAAATGGATGACCTCGCCCTTTTCATTACGAACTAACGACACACTCAGCAATACAAAAATGACATCACCGGTTTTATGAAAATAGCGCTTTTCCATCTGATAGTGTTCGAGATCCCCATTGAGTAATTTCCGTACATACTCAAGATCCAAATCCAGATCGTCTGGATGTGTGACATCAACAAAGGTTTTATCCATCAACTCTTCTTCGCTGTATCCCAACATTCGACAGAGTGCACCATTTACTTCCAACCAACGACCATCCAGACCAACAATCGCCATGCCAATTGCGGCGGTATCAAACGCATTGCGGAAACGTTCTTCACTTTGTTGCAATGCCAACTCAGCCTGTTTACGCCATGAAATATCGGTTTTGGTGCCAATAACGCGAATCGGATTCCCATCGGCATCACGTTCGGCTACCGTGGCGCTGCCCAGCATCCATTTCCAGCTGCCATCCTTGCTGAGAATACGATGCTCATTTCGATATTCCGGTTTTTCCCCACTAAACATCCGGTTGATATCGGCCGTTACCCTTTCGATATCCTGAGGATGTATTAATTTCAGCCAATGTTCCATCTGACCGATAATTTCACCCGGAGCATAGCCGAGCATGGCCAGTAATTTATCAGAGAACACCACAACATTATTGGCCACATCCCAGTCCCAGACCCCGGCTCCACTGCCCTCGAGAGCGTGTTTCCAACGTTGCTCAGTCTCCAGAATCCTTTTCTGGTGCTGCCAGTCTTCGGTGATGTCGTAGCTGACACCGACCAGAGAAAGCAGCTGTCCAGCATCGTTGAAATAGAGTTCTGCTGAAGTATGAATCATTCGAATCTCAGCACCATGATGTATTCTGGAGCGAACGTCAAAAGATTTATGCTGTTGAATGGACTGTTCTACAGCCACTCGGAAAGGCAACAGATCCGCTTCGTGAATCAATTTTTCAAATTCCGCGTAATCCATTTGCTCAGTTGAGTTGGGTAGACCAAATACCTTGCTCGCCATACTGTCGAACATAATAATATTGGTTTCCACATCCCATTCCCAAATAGCAATTTCAGCCGCCTCTGTTGCCAGCGCCAGTCTCCGTGCATTCTGTCGATAGGATTTGGTCATTTGTGAAGCAATACGGATGGCGTTTGCCCGGCTTTTCGCAATGGCCGCAATCACCAGGGCAAATAACAGGGAAATCACGATTCCGATTATCCAGGTTATCACTGTATTGTTACGCAGGATCGAATCAGCAAATTCCCGATCAGGTTGGCCTACAAATGACCAGGTACGGCCACCCACCTCGTAGCTTTTTTGCAAACTAAATGACTCTTCGGATGCTACTCCAGGCTGAGAAAATAACAGGCTTTCGGATTTTTCGGCTTCATCATCATATATGTTTAGCAAGCCGACATTCTTATGTGTCATCAACACATCCTGCAAAACATCATCAATACGAAACACTGCATAGACCCAGCCTGAATGAATAGTTCGCTTACCAATGGCAACGTCTGATTCGCTCGCGTCGATGTACACAGGCAGATACATCAACAAACCATTGATGGTCGAGTCTGAACCATCCTGTTTTAAAAAAACCTTTTCGGTAATGCTTGCCTTGCCGGTTTTGACCGCTCTATCCATGGCGTCTCTTCGAGTGATATCGGCATACATATCAAAGCCCAAAGCCCGCATATTTTTCTTGGTAACAGGTTCGATATAAAGGTTTGAGGTATATTTATCACGCACTCCCTGAGGATGAATATCATAGCTCAACATACCGGATTGTCTGACTGCATTAATATGCATCTGTTTTTGTTCTGGAGAGAGAGCAACTACATAGCCCAGTCCCTGAATGCCTGGATAATTTTCTTCCAGTTTCAGGCTTTGATAAAAATTGGCAAAATCCTCACGAGACAAATCAGGAGAGACATAAAACAAGCCCTGGGTAGCTCGTAGCATTTCCTCATAGGCATTTATTTTTACGACCACGGCATCGACGGCCTGATTAAAAGTGACGTTATAAGCAGCCTCTAAACGAACAGACTCCATCTCAGCCATTTTCCCTGCAACGAAATAGGTTAAAACCAAACAAAACAAAAACGCCACAAAAGACGTTACAAAGGTAAAAGGTTTAAGCAATAAGCTTTGATTAGTGCGAATAACCAGCTCCATTAATAGCGCATACGTTGAATGAACGAATTCATTTTTCAGGGAATCAATATCAAATTGAGCCATTCATCAGCAAAAAATTGACGTTGATTTTATTTGCTTAAGTTTGCCATCAAGCAAAATATAAAGAAACTCTACCTAATAAATAATCAAAATCGAAGGTAATTCATCACACTAGGGCTTTTTTTGATGCTTGAAGTTAATAGAATTGGTTTTATATAGTTCTTGTCACCGTAGTCATGGTAAGCTGAAATTCAGGCCAGTTCTTGGCCTTTTAAATCAACGGAGGGATGTATGAAACAAAAAGTATTTGCGTGGATTGCTTTGCTTGGCTTTTTCGGAAGCATCACCTTACCGGTGCAGGCAGCAATGATCAGCACGCCTGATGTTATTCAATCACAACAATCTGCATATGACCGCGAGCAATTGTCTTCCATGCTGGAACGTGACGATGTTCAGCAACAACTATTGTCAATGGGAGTTGCCCCTGAAACCGTTCAGGATCGTGTCAACAGCATGACTGATTTTGAAATTGCCCAGTTAAATGAGCAAATTAATGACATGCCAGCTGGCGGGATACTCGGTGCAATAGTACTTATCTTTGTGGTGTTTGTTATTACTGACGCTATCGGTGCAACCGACATTTTCCCTTTTGTCAGACCGGTCCGTTAATCTGATTCAAGCTTATGCAAATAGATAATCGCTCTCTCTACACCCAGCTTCGGCTGGGTGTTTTAATATTACTGAGCTTATTGTTGACCGCTTGCAGTCATACACCTCAGACAAATCTTCTGAATCAACAGCCATTCGATCCAGTTCAGGCCGAGCTCGATGATGTGCCCTTTTTTCCCCAGACCCAATATCAGTGTGGTCCGGCTGCCTTAGCAACCGTGATGCAATATCGTGGCGTCGATATCACACCCGATCAGTTAACTGACCAGGTCTATATTCCACAGAAACAAGGCAGCCTGCAGATAGAAATGGTTGCGGCAACTCGAAAACAAGGCTTGATGCCCTACCCTTTGGCGCCAAAGATGAACGATTTATTGACTGAAGTGGCGAATGGCAATCCCGTTTTAGTGATGCAAAACCTTGGCTATAACTGGAAACCCTTCTGGCATTATGCCGTAGTGATAGGTTTTGATATCAACTCACAGGAACTCATTCTGCGTTCTGGTGAAACCAAACGATGGCAAACAACATTAAAAACCTTTGAACGTACCTGGGCCCGCACCGATCATTGGGCACTGGTCATTGTCAGGCCTGAACAAATCCCTGCCACCGCGAACATGCCGGCCTGGTTACAAACTGCCTATGATGCTGAAAAGACCGGACAGCATAAAACAGCAGAACAAGCCTATATCGCTGCGATGGAGCATTGGAGCGAACATCAGCAGGCAGGAATCGCACTTGCCAATTTGTATTATCAGCAGGAGCGTTTTGATAAGTCTGATAATGTCTATGGTCAATTAACCGAACAATTCCCATACGACGCTTCTCTGTGGAATAACCGGGCCTATAGCCTGAAAGATATTGGTTGCCATCAAACTGCGTTAGCTTCTGCATCTTGTGCGACACGATTGGCACCTGATGATAAAAATATTCAGTCCACATTTCAGGAGATGTTACTGCTTGAACCTCTGACCCATAACAGTTGCCCCAAGATTAACTGTCCAGATTGATTAGTCTGACAAAATACAGCAGCTCAAGGACGGTTATCAAGAAAGGTGATACAGGTCTGTTAGATGCATGTTTAAGCTTGTCGTCGTGCATTCACTGACATAGACTAATCTGAAACAAGACGAGGTTAGTTGTACCAGCTTGTTCGTATTGGATAACAGGATGCGGTATTTTGACGAAAAGCTTATTGAGAATTTTGTATACCAGTAAAACCCATAATCGCTTATCCGATGTCGATTTAACCAGATTGTTACATCAGAGTCGTGAAAATAATCAGCGCATTCAGATTCATGGCATCCTATGTTATAACCATTCCGATTTTATTCAGGTGCTCGAAGGTCCCGAAACAGCTGTTATCGCTCTCTATAAAAGAATCCTTGATGATGAACGTCATCATGACTGTAAACTCATTAATATATGCCTTAGCAATAAATACATTTTTAATAATTGGGCAATGGGATACATTGATATCAGTCAGGGCGATATGCGCCGGCTGAGGCAAGAGCTACCAGAAAAGTTATCGAATGATAATGCTGACAACTTTGCCTATCAGCTGAAACATTATTTAAATAACCCGATAAAGAAAACTGATCAGACGATTTTTATCTGATGACAGATGACTATCCAACGATAAACAACACACAGAAAGAGTATCAAATGACAAATCAACTACCCGATTTCAAACCTTTAGGTTGTAATAAATGTTTAGAAGGTGGTGGATTGGACTTCAATTTTTCAATGGCTTTTCAGCCAATTGTTAATATTCAGGAAAAACAGATTTTTGGTTACGAGGCACTGGTTCGTGGCATAAATAATGAGCCGGCTTATACCATTCTGGATAAATTGAATGACACCAATCGTTATTCCTTTGATCAGACAATTCGGGTGAAAGCCATTCAGCTGGCTAAACAACTTGATTTACAAGGCATGCTCAGCATTAATTTCTTTCCTAATGCCGTTTATCGTCCGGAAACCTGCATTCGAGCGACATTGGAAGCAGCTGATTTAATGGATTTTCCCACCAAAAATTTAATATTTGAAGTCACCGAGGTGGAAAAGGTTACTGATAATAATCATCTGAAAAATATTTTTGATGAATACAAACGGCATAATTTCACTACAGCAATTGATGATTTTGGCTCCGGTTATGCCGGCTTAAATTTGCTCGCCGACTGGCAGCCAGATATTATCAAACTCGATATGGCACTGATTCGGGGTATTAATAAAGATAAAGTCAGACAATCGATTGTCCGCTCAATCATTATGACCTGTAAGGATTTGGAGATAAGAGTCATTGCTGAGGGTGTCGAAACGATAGAAGAGTTTCAATTTATCCGCGATCAAGGCGTGGCTTTATTTCAGGGTTATTATTTTGCCAGGCCTCAATTCGAAGCTTTGCCAGAAGTCGACCCGGCACTTTACGAATGATATAAATAAAAAATCCTCCCTCCAGCAGTGATGGCTGTTAAAGAACAACAGTCCCAAGCTGGAGGGAGGATTTCAGGTGAACTTATTTGATATTGAAACGACCGTTCATCATTCCGCTATGCCCAGGGAATGAGCAGAAAAAAGTCAGTTTTTCATCAGCAAGTCCTTCAGTAGAAAACTCAACTTCCGCCGAGTCGCCACCACCTATTACTTCCGTCGCGGCAATAATACGATCATCACCTTCCGGCAGATAATTATTATCCAGTCCCGCAGCAGCGCCAGCTTTCACGACTGCCTGCATATCGTCTGTCTTGGTCAAAACCCAGTTATGGCCCATCATATCTTTAGCCATTGAACCTATATGTTTAAGGGTGACTTTGACTGTTTCACAACTGGCAGGAACTGACATTTTCTTAGTGTTGTAGGTCATTTGATCTGTCGCTTCAATTACTAAATCACATTCATCGGCAAATGCTGTGAATGGTAATAAAGCAAACAATCCCACAGCAATTAACAAACGATTTTTTTTCATTTTGATCTCCCAATAATTCCGGCAACATTGCCTTCTCAACGAGCATCAACTTTATCAGCTGAAAAATTAAGTTGGTTTAATATGCGTTAAACATGATTCATTATTAATGCTCATCCTTTCAACGTTACCGGGATAAAGTTACAAGCAAACCATAACAAACAAGTAGTCCTTAAGCTTCATGGATAGCTAATGCTAATGTTGCAGGGACAAAACTTGATACTGAGCTTTAATAACAACCATTCTCATTATAAAGAGCCTGTTTTGATGATAACAATAGGTCAGGAAAGATTGAGGAATAATTCCTGTAGCTATCCGTGAAACTCCAGCTAAAACAAGCTATTGGGAAGCTTTCAGCCAAATGGATATAATAAGCATGACCTATTCGGCTGCTACCTGAATATCAAAATAATTTTCAAGTGCGTTTGGCGACATCAACGTCGCCATAAAGACCAGAAATATTCCAGCACCTTCGGGGCTTTTAGAATTTATATCCAGCTCGACTTGTGGTGTATCGCTATCAATAAACTGGCTGCTGGCTTCAATCAACTGGGTTCTTAATCCGGGTGAAAGCGCCTGTAAAGCTGAAAACTGTTGCTGAATCTGCAGTTTCAAGCCAGCTTTATATTCTTCTGTAGTCATCCCTGCACTTTCAGCACCTTGCTCTATTAAAGGCTGCCACGCACCAGCATCTTCAAACTCTATGGCAGCTGTTATCAAACCAGTCTGCATCCATTCTGCTGTAACAGCCGACATATCCTCATTATTTCTTAACCGTCTCATCTGACTTTCCAGATCCGGGATCTGACTAAAGTTGGTATGTAGATTCATCGAAAACAGCTGTGCCGCATCTTTTTCTGTTAACTCGGGATTATAAAACTGATTCTGCAAATTCAGCGTCAGTTGGCGCTCAACAGGATGATAGCGGTAAGCCAGATGCTGGTTGTGACCAATTTTGTCTTCTTTAATACCCAGGTTTCGCAATGCTTCAACTAAAGATTGTTCCTGTTGTTCCGTGCCATCACCACCGGTAACGGTAAACAACGCATCCTCAGTTGAAATATCCATCGCATAGATAAAATCCTGCGCCTGATTCAACTCAATATCACTTATCGTCAGTAAACCAATCTGGTGTTTACGATCAGCATCATCAGTGATGAGAACATCATTCACCGTAATATCTTTGGTATAGGGGTTGGCAACAACCTCCCCGACTTCGACCTGAACGCCATTCTGGTTAATTTTAGCGACTAACTCATCAACTAACGCCTGAGCTGCCTGATTTGCCTCATTATTAGCAACTGCATGGGCTCCACCCAATGCAATAGCGATTATCAGCAGAGGCACATAAATGATTTTTTTTCTGAACACTGTTGTCTCCAACAAAATAATAAAAAAACAGAAACGCAGTATGCCTGTATGACTAATAACGAACCAGTTTAGTTTAAGAACATAGGCTAATCTTAAAGCGTGCTATTTCAACTTTCCTTTCCGCCCAGCACTTGATTGCCTTTATGCATAGAGACGAAAGTTGGCAAAAGGAACTAAATTCTCACGTTTATCAACCATGAAAACACTACTTCAACCGGGTGAGCTTTGTGAGATTTATCCGAAATGAGCGGCTTTTGCTGTATGGGTAAATCAAAACTTATTAAGTGCTGATTATCAGCATTGATTAAGACGCTTACTTCATTTGTTTGATGACCTGTAGCCAGCAACATCGATGATCTGCCTCGGGGATAATAATGATCTGACTATCCGCTGTCAGTGGTAATAAACGATTAAAACTTTCTACAATTTCTGCAGGGGTAACACGGTCATGTTCTCCCACAAAATGAATCTGTTGTATACCTTGAAGCCCTGATACCGCGTCTGCGGGGTTGAGCGACCCTGATAACGGTGAAATATGGTGCAGTTCTGTCCACGCTGTTGTGTTCAGATTGCCTGCAAACGTGACTAGACGCGTCACATCGTCGCGTCGACTGGCAACTAACGCTGCAATAGCCCCGCCACCAGAATAGCCTACCAGCTGTAATTCAGAAGCTCCTATCATTATTTTAAGTGCTGTAATCGCCTCACCTGTGGCGATAATGACTTCTTTTGAAAAGCGGTGGGAGGTCCAATATTTTTGTGTGCAACGCTTTTGATCATGGGATGTGAATTGACAGGGTCGCCCAAGATAAGCCACGGCATCATCAGACTCATAAGCTAAGGCCAGCTTCAGTGAAACAGGATTTAACGGCGTAGGGTCAGAGGAAGGCTGTGAACGTGAAATCCAGGCTAAGCCATCTCCTTCAATAAATACTGTTAAACGATTATTTTTCAAACGCTGTGCAGGTATAAAAGCCTGAAGATCGAAATAGGAGGTGGATATGGTTTCAGAGGTCCAGCCAGCGTCTTCAGCAAGCTTTGTAGCACTCGCAAGGCGTTCCTGAGTAGATGGCAGATGAGTACAGCCAGTGATCAGCAGGATAAAAATAATATAAAAAGGAAACGATTTAACAAACTGCTTCAACTGCCATCCTTAAATACTTTGAACGTCATACTTAACATGGGCATTAAGCCACAAAAAAAGCCCCAGTGGTTATCCACTGAGGCTTTTCTTTATACTAAACATAGCATTTTGTTAAAAACGCCAGCGCATATTCACTGATGCTGTTTGATTCAAAAAGTCTTCACGCCCTTCCAAATGATAGCTGGCTGTCAGCTCGGTCATATCATTCAATGACATGGTCGCTCCGACCCCTGCACGCGCTAACCAGGGTGATGGATCTATTCCCTCTGTGGTAAAAGCAGTGCCACCACCCGTATATGAGGCGGTCAAACTGGTGTCGTCATTAATCACATCATAACCAACACCAAGCATAGTCGATAAAGAAGTTGACTCACTCCACTGATGGTTAGCTTCCACTTGTGCCATCAGAATCAATTCCTCGGCATTGATACTATCCACATCCAGATTTAATGCACCGGCACCTTTTTCGGTATAGCTTTCATCTTTAATATAAGCATAGTCAGCACGCAGGGTCGGCATAATCAGACTTTGCTCAGTCAGCTGAAAGCGCTTGCCAATGCCCGCCCCAACATGTGCTGTGTAACTGTCATAGTCAGCGGTGGCTTTGCGGTTCATAAAGCTGATACGGCGTTTGCCATCGTTTTTATTGAGACCCACATCGGCTTGCCAGCTAACTTCGATATCTTCAAATTGCGTCAAGTTATGACTACCGTAGGCGATAAGCTGATAGGCATCAATATCGGCACGATTGCCAGATGCTAAGCCATTGCCATCAACATTGGTATTCATATAAGACACGGCAAAACCTAAACGACTAGTGGGCGTTATTTCACCATCAATACCACCAACAAACCCATAACTGTCAGCATCGTAACCACTGACGCCATTACGCTCTTGTTGCCGACTCCAGCTTCCCACGGGTTTTAACCACACCGCTTTATCCACCAAGAACTCATCACCAGAGGATAAGCCACGGTTACTGGCCTGCCGACTTTGGATCACCCGGTTGGTGCCGCGCATGGTGTTCGAAGCCAGTCCAGTGGTGCCTGCAACTAATAATGGTAAGGTTTCAGCTACAGCCTCACTGACTTGTTGTTGTGTAGATAATTTACCAAGAGCGGTTGTGACATTTTCAATATCAGTACCGGTGATACCACTATTTACAAAGGTATCCAGCACCCTGGCAGCACCGCGGCCTGGTGTAAAGCCCTGACTATTAACACTTCTGAGCACGCTATTGCCAGAGTCATCGCCCGAATCCCCTCCCGTTCCTTCAGCAATGACTTTCAGGTCAACTACATTGCCATTAATCTCATAGGCAAAATCATATAAAGCTGAGTTATCAGTCATGGTAAAACTAGAAGCGTTGAGTGTGCCTGCACTGATCACACTCGATAGAGTGCCGCCCTGAGTCAGTGATGGTGACCCCATCACATTGACATCCAGACCAGTATCTTTGGCAAATGTGGCAGTCCCCATCACATTCAACTTGGCATAGTTATCCATTGTAGCCACCCCAAGTCTCAATTTGGCATTGGTTTCCTGATGATAATTGGCTGCCTGACTAGCATATATACTTCCAACGTTTAGAGTATTACCTGAATCGACTGCCAGCGTGCCTCCATTTACTCGCATATCACCAGCAAAAAACCGCTGATTATAATAAGTGAATCGGGTCGTGCCACTATAGAGCTCAATATCTCCCTTACCAATTATTGAAGAGCGAAATTGAAGATCCTCATCAGTGTGATTAAACACCAGACTGCCAACCCCATCTCCAAAGCTTAACTGGTTAACATCAAACTTCCCCCCAGCAACTGCCGGCTCATCCTTCGCAGCACCAATATTAATTATGCCGTTAGAGCCAACAGATGAAGCTAGCGTAATACTATTTGCCGTGATAACAGCACTGTTATTCAATGTAATTTCAGCACTGCCACTAAAGCCAAAATATGACCTACTACTCGTGCTAGTCATATTTAACCGGGCATTTTTACCTGTAACCAAAACCTTCCCTTGTGAATCGTCATATGTCCCGATATACAATAGGCCAAGCGTTAGTTGTCCATTATCGTTGATAACCAGTGAACCAGTTTGACTGGTATCATTGCCAACATAAAGAATACTGTTGTTGGCCTCGAGATCAATCGTATTGTGAACAATTGCCTCGCCACCATTACTGATACGAATGTAGTTTCTTTCAGGATTAGCTTCGTCTGGTGCTGCACCTTCGGCCCAGTTTGCCCCCTCACTCCAATAACCACTCGGTATGTTCCAGTCGTAGCTTGTTGCCAATGCAGTACCGGTATAGGCAAGGCTGGTTGAAACCAACAAGCTGCTACTGATCAGCTTCAGCAACCCTTTTTTACGGCTGATCTGACTTTTGGTTTTGCCGCGAGTGAGCTCAGCAGCGACCATCCAGGCTTGACGGCTGGCGTTCCATACAATGCGATATACCCGGTTCATGAGAGTTCCTGTAACGTTTTTTTCATCGATAAACAGGTAACCCTGCAGCATTTTATTTCACTGCAGGATTCTGTTTGCACCGATAAACCATACTCAATTGGCGGGTATTTTCTAAGCTTATTTTTGTATCAATTTGTATCAATAAATCCGGGGGAGATGACTACACAATCACCATGGTTTCGGTCAGCTCATAGCCGACATTTCGCACTGTTTTTATCGGGAACGGGAACTGGTCTGAACTCAGGCGCTGACGCAGCCGAGATATATGCAAGTCGAGACTTCGACTTTCGGGGGAATAATTAGGCTTTCCTATAGCCGTATATAAGGCTTCACGGGTTGACGGCTTACTCAGCTGAGACTGTTTGGCAAGCTCATTTAACAAAGCAAACTCACTGCTGTTCAAAACATGTTGCTGACCATCGGGTGATGTCAGAAGCCAGCTCGTTGTATCCAGCGTCCAACGTCCGGTCTGCCTGACAGGGTTCACAGCCTGCGTCGTAAAACGATTACGCATAACGGCCAATAATTCACGAATATCAACGGGTTTGGGCAAGTAATAATCCGCACCTGAATTAAGACCACTTACCCGGTGTTCTACTTCACCCATTGAGGACAGAATGACCACATCCACGTAAGTATTTTGTTTTAAATGGCGTGCAATGTTGAAACCACTGTCATCTGGCAAATTCACATCCAGCAATACCATATCAGGGTGAAAGGTCTCCATTACCCGCCTTAGCTGCGATGCAGATTCTGCCTCTTCCACCACAATGCCCTCATTGATAAGCACAGCTTTGATTGGCGCCCGGAAATCCGCGTCATCATCGACTATTACAACTCTGGGCTTAGCCATTGTTCCTCTCTGTCTTTGTTAACCGTACGGTAAATGTCGTCAGCCCATCACAGTTCACTGTGACCTCACCTTCATGCATTTCGGTAATTTTTTTGACAAAAAACAATCCTAACCCTGAGCCCCCTGTCGAGTGACCATTGTCAGCACGGTAGTATTTATCAAAAATATAATGGCGCTGTTGTTCATCAATACCTTCACCATCATCCATTACCTGAACCAGATAATCATTGCCCTGCTCCAGTAAACTCACCTGCACAGATTCAATATTTCTCGCATGCCGCAAGGCATTGGCAATCAAATTGGCAAATAATACCGGCAGAAAAATGGATTCACCTTTGACCACAGCATCGGTAGAAACTGTGGAGTGAAATGTCACATTAAATTCGTCAGATAAATTCCTGAGAATTTGCGTCAGCGAAACAGGTTCTAAACTGACCTGGTTGTTTTCGATTGAATGGGCCATCCATTCATCATCCAGGCATCGCTCCACCAGTGAATTGAGTCGTTCTGAAACATTTTTAATTCGTGACAAACTCTCTTCCACGAAGCCGGTCTGTGGCGTTGCTAGCAACAAGGCAGCATCTGCATTGGCTTTGATTGCACCAATCGGTGCTTTGAACTCGTGCGACAACATCGCCATGAAGTGCTGCTGTTCCTGTAGCGAACGATGGGCAATGTCACGGGCATAACTGACCTGCTCGAACTTCACCCTTAATTGTTGCTGTAACTTTTCCGATGCCAATATGATAAGACCGATGGTCGTTACGATACTGTTGATGATTCCCCACAGAAAAATCATATAGCCTGCATTGAAGTCTAAAAATCCCACTTCCCCAATTGGGGTAATCAACATATTCGGAATACGCCACAAACTTATCGCGCTGAATAAAAAAAACATCAATGCCAGGCCTTTTCTGCCTGGCAAATCAATGGCATTTTTGCCTAACACCCAACCACACATCATGCCTAATATCCCAAGACCCAACGACGAGATGATAATACGTTCGCCAAGGTTTTCATTGCCAGGGAACAACATAAACAGCGGGGACAAAATAACGATTAGAGTGGATGGAATCACCCAACTCGTTTTTAAATCGGTCAGTAATCTGACAGCCTGATAATAAAAAAGAAATGACAGAAAAAAACAGCTATTGCTCACCATGATCGACACCATCGGGTCGATGCTATCTCTGAGTAATAAGAACACGGAGCCTAATGCCTGACAACCGCCTCCAATGGCGGCATATTGCAATCCATTTATCTCTTTTATCAGTCGATAAAACAGAAATAAGGCGATTGCCGCGATACAGGTGGTGATAACTAAAACAAGGACAATTGTTCGAAGATCAGGAAACACTATTTTCTCGCAGAGACAGGTTTGAGATAGAGCGAAAGAGTCCGGCTAAATCACTTTAGTGAGGAATTTAAGACTTGAGACTTTTAATAAACAACATGAACCAGCGGGAAATGAGCAATCTACGAACCAGTCCTGATTTCTGTTGCTGCTGATGGCACACGAAGTCCACCAATCAGTCTTTCGCCCAATGATAAAGTGGTTAAATGTCACCTTCAAGTTTCTGGTACACACCCTCCATTTCTATGAGGTTTCCAGCACAACTGGATACATTCACAATTGTTGAAAATAAAGAAAACAGTTTCTTTTAGCGTCTATTCAGATCACAAAACATCTGCAGACCCATCCCCCTACCCTCGTTTTCAAAAAAAACGAAAAGCGGGCCAATCATTAAGGCATACAACTTTTCCACTAAGCTCATCTAAAATGAATGATTTAGTTGCAAACTAAGCTATTTGTCATACAGGCGTTGAGTATCAATCATCGGCATACATCAAATTGCAGGCATAAAAAAAGCGCCGAAAGCGCCTTAACTATTTGATTGTATTGAACTTTAAAATGGAGGTGGGGTCACTATCAAATAGAAGGTGTATAGCATTGTTTTTGTTGAGTATTTTTTATTTTAAATAAAATATTACCACCATAGTTACCATCAAATTAATTTCTTGTACATTACTTCAATGTTTAAAAATAGTATTTATATGTTGATCCGGCGGCGTCAAACGAATACCTCACCTATATACACGACATACATAAGTTTAGATAAACCCTATTTTACACTTTGCCCCCATAGTGGCCCTAGTTACTTTATCCATATATCGTTTTAACCAGCTCAATGAAATGTTTATCTATAATAATTTTGTTGTACAGATGAAGTATTAACTCATAATCCCTTTATCCGGGGTTCAAGTCCCTGTGTGCCCACCATATATCAAAGCCTCAGCACTTGTTTATTGTTGGGGCTTTTTTATTTTTGTCTAATGTAGACACTATGTAGACGGCCAAGGAATGTTTTAAATAAATACATGAGACTACATATATTGGACACAATAGAAATGAAGTGAGAATATCCATTTTTGAAGTATGACTATTGGCAGGGATATGGCTAAAAAAACTCAAAAAATAAATTCGGTAAAATTTCCCCCCGCATCATTAATTCAGCTTTTTAGTGCTGATGAGTGGGAAAGTTTTATCGAGGATTGTTGCCGAGTAGACATGGGAGAAGGCAAAAAATATCAGTTTGTGCAAAAGATGGGAGGAGCTGGTGATGGAGGTCGTGATATTGAAGCTAGATACTCAAAAGAGCTGAAAGTAAATGAATGGGATTTATACCAAGCGAAGCATTATCAATCTGCTATTGGCGAGTCAGTATTATATCCAGAACTAGCAAAAATAATGTATCACATTGGTAGCGGAACCTATCCCTCACCACATACATATTATGTTTGCGCATCTCAGAATACAACACCAAAGTTACACGACTTAATTGCTCATCCCCATGAACTGAAAGAAACTTTTTTAACAAGCTGGAAAGACAAGAAGCACGGTATTGATACAACAAAATTTCCACTTGCTGGTCCAACATTAAATGCCGCAATAAATTTTGATTATTCTAAAGTTGAAGAATACCCAGTAAAGGATCTGATTTCGCTGCATTCAAAAAATTTGCAGGCTCATGCCGCTCTTTTCGGATTGGAACCACTTAGGGGAGACAACCCTCCTACACCAATACTGCCCTCAGAAGAGGAGCTAGTGTACATAAATCAACTCATTAAGGTTTACTCAGAGCACGCTAACAGTGATCTTCTACTAGAGCATATTTTCAAATCCGAAATTTATAAGGAGCATCTAGAAGGGTGTAGAGGCGAGTTTTATAGCGCTGAGGGTCTAAAAAGGTTTAGCAGAGATGTGCTTCCGGGTGAATTTGATCGACTTTTAGTGTCTGTGCTTGCTGGTATTAAACGTATAGCGGCAAGTCCAAAGCATAAAAACGGCATGGATAAGCTCGAGACTGTATTGAGCGCTGCTGCTGAGCTTCAAATCACAAATAACCCTCTGTCTACTAGGTTACTGCCAGCAGATCTTCCTGGAGCATGCCATCAACTAGTTAACGATGAGAAACTAAAATGGCTAAAATAAATTTATTTGAAACATTACCATTTAACTCTCCTTTCGAGCTTGGGATCCGAATGGTCTATATGCTGTCCAGCATGTTTCCTAGAGGAGCGGACTTACAAAAACTTCTATTGCTTGATTATGCTGCTATTTATTCTGGAGATTTTTCTGGCCCAGTGAGCTTGCATACACCAGTTCCATATAGAAGTGCAGAGATATATACCAGACGAACAATCGTCCTGTCGGGCCTGCGTTTAATGGCAACAAAAAATCTAGTCGATATCCAATTAGATGACGATGGGATTACATATTTTGCTGGGATTAATGCTCGAGCAATTGTTGATTCGGTCGAATCTCCTTACTTTTCAGAACTAGTGATGCGTTGCAACTGGGTAACTTCAAAGTATGGCTCTGTTGATATGATTGAGTTAACAAAAATATTTCATGATTTAGGTTGTCGTTGGGAAGCTGAAATGAATGAAGAGTCAAAAAGGATATTTGAATAATGCCAGTAATACTGCAAAAGTTAATTGCCACAGGACTTAGAAAGCCTGAGGCGGAGATACTTTTTAGAGGCAATGGTACTCTTGTCAGAGGTCCTAGTGATACAGGAAAGTCTTATATTCGAGATTGTCTTTGGTATCTCCTTGGGGGAGAAAAGGTACCAAAAGAAATACCAGAGAGTAAGGGTTATACAAACCTATATTTGCAGTTAGAGACATCAGAAAATGACATTTATACAATTAAACACTCACTCTTAGGTGGTGTTGCCGAGATTTTTAATGGTGAAAAAGAAGATATAAATACAGATGAGCCCTTGTCTGATGATGTTGGAGTATTTCTTGTTGGGCTCTCTGGAGCGAAAGGCAAGCTAGTCTTACGTTCCACATCAAAGCGTGGGCCGATAACAGGAGGGGATTTACGGCATTGGTCTCTCATATCACAGCCCGCGATGATTAGTGAGGAAAAGACGACAGGCGAATCATATAGTAGCAGAACTCAGCGCAAGGCTTCTTTTTCAGTGTTTTTAACAGGGCAAGATGATTCGGCAGTAATATTGGCTCAATCTAAAGATGAAAAGCTGAAGAATAAAACATTAGCTATAGCTATAGAAAATGACTTAGAGCGTATAAAAAAAGAGGTTCCTGATGGAAGGACAAAATCTGAAATTGAAGATGCTTTATCAAAAGTTAATCTCACTCTAGACATACTGTCTAGCCAACAAAAAGAGCGATCATCAGAGCTGCGTGAAATTCGTAATTCACTTGCGGCAACAATATCTGAGCTATCGACTGTTGAATCTAAATTAAATCAGTCTCTGCTTATGGCGTCTAGATTTTCGCTTCTGGATGAAAAGTATGTAAGTGATTTAGACAGGCTCCGTGCAGTTGTAGATGGCATTGCTGTTTTTGATGCTCTACCTAGTCAACCTTGTTTGCTCTGTGGTACTCCGATTGACTCACAGCTTGATAGCAATGAAGTTTTAACTGAAACAGTTTTGAAACAACAACTTGCGATGGAAGCGGAGGCAAAGAAGATAGAAGCTCTTCGGGGTGGATTGAAAGATGCCTTAGAAAGAGAAAATATAATTATTTCGGAGCTTACCAGTCATGTTGAGATTCTCAAGGAGCAATTCACTAGGATTTCCCATCAAGAAAAAACAGCTCTACAAAACAGTGTTTCTGAATTTAGCGCTGATCCAAAGCAACTTGCAGAGGCTAAAACTGAATATTCAGCACAACTTCAAATATTCGAAGAAATGGATAGGTTAGTTGCTGAACAAGAAATTATCTCTAAGCTTATCTCAACTAAAAAAGGAGCCGCGATAAAAAGACAAACGGATGTGGATGCAGTGAAGGTCGGAGAAATAGTGAAGACCCTTCTATACTCATGGGGGTTTAAAGAGATAAATACTGTTGACCTTGAGGCTGTAGATTGCGATATAAAAATTGATGGGAGGCAACGATTGAGCTATGGTGCAGGAAAGCGTGCAATATTCCTCTCTGCATTGATAGTAGCTTTGATGCAGCATGCATTGGATAATGGACATCCTCATCTAGGCGTTGTTGTTTTAGATTCCCCACTTAAGTCATACTCTGATCCAAATAATGCCGCCGAGGCAACTGTTTCACCAATAACTGTTCGTGACCTATTTTATGACTGGCTGTCTAAATGGACTGGTCCCGGACAAGTTATCGTGTTGGAGAACGAGCCTGTTAAACAAGATACAGCAAGTCGATTATCTCCAATCGAGTTTTCAGGAGTATTAGATAAAGGAAGGGCGGGGTTTTATCCTGTAGTTAAAAAAAATACCTTTTGACCTATAAAAAAAACAACTCGTTACGTTCACAATACCCCTATGAATAAGTATTGTAAGGATTTAAAAATGGTTAAAACTTGGAAGTCTGAAGAAACAAGCGAACAATGTGAAAACTGTCGTGCATTCTACAAAGTGGTAGAACACAGAGTGCCAGTTAGAGATAAAGATTCATTCTCATGTACTGAATGTGGTCATCTAATAAAAAGCTGGAATTCAACTTCCTATTACATTTACACGCTAATTAAGGATTGAACTAGAGCTATTCAAATCTAATACGTACAGTTATTGACAGAACTCCAAGTAAAAGCGGGCTAATCAGCTAGCCCGTGAAATTTCCCATGTGTGTGGTCGGGTATTGATTCTGACATTGTCATGCTCAAGCCCGTAAATGCTTTGTGCTTTGATTTCACCGTATTGGTTTTCTTTAAGCACACCGGTAGAAATATCAACCGACTCTTTGTAAACAAGCTTGATTGGACGATCTTTTCGCGCGCAATCATGACCTCCCATCAATTTCATATACTCATCCCACTTACTATCATCAGCAGCCTTTCGGCCCAACTCGATAAGCGACTCAGGATCTTCTAGAGGAGTCAAACGGCGTAGTTCTCTCCAAATACTTACTCCAGCCCCACCAATTTGCTGAAACTGTCTGATCCCCCATATAGAGGCCCATGTTTCGATTCGTCTGGCCGCTTCCGATGGGTTTTCACCGTAAACACCGATATCTATATCTTCACCATCTATATTTTTTGAAATATATTTAGCGATATAGCCCGTTGCACTTCCTTTGTTAGGGTCAATTTTAACGATGGTTATACGGTGCTTATCTGCTCCCTCTTCATCTCCTTCCTCTTCAAAGGCATAGTGAGTGAAAATATCTTTAAGCGATTGTTCATCTGAACCTTTAATGAATAACAGCAGATGCCAGTGAGGCGTTCCGTCATGATGTGGCTCAGCGACTCTAAAACCATAGGGACGTATACCTTGACGATTTAACTCGGATCGAATTCTGGAAAAGGTTGTTTTCAGATATTCTTGAGCATCTCTTGCCGAACTGCCATTCCAGTTTTTGGTGGGATCGCCACTGGTTGAATAAGCTCGGTGATATTTTGAAGGACAGGTCAGGGTTATAAAAAGCGAAATATGCCCTTTAGATTTGGCATAATCTTCACACCCTCGACAACGTACCATCAGCTCAGCTTTTCTTATAGCCGGATTGGAAACGCTAGTAGCTTTCATCTCGGATAACAAAAACGAAAGACCTTCCTCATTAGTAACCAGCATATTTTCCAGAAACTCATGCTGTTTTTGCTTTTGCCATCGGCGGCGCCTGACATTTAAATCTGAGGCATATATCTCTGCGTTTTTCTTTACGAAATTTAATGTTCTGGCGATGATTTCAATATCACGATTTTGTCTTGTACGAAGATTAGAAAGCCACCAACTTTTTCTAATTGAGTGTCGAATGATTGAAAGCATATCAGATGTACTTGGCCCTTCTTTAAGACCAGACGGCTGAATACCTCTAGAAGCCATAAAGCTGAGAATTCTCTTATAAGGTTTTTTGAGGGATTCACTGTTTGAAGACTGCCAGATAAAAATGCACTCTTGGGCCTCACTCTCAGCAAGTATCTTTAAGTCATCCTCATCAGCATTTAAGGTTTTCAGGCTTAATCTGCTTAGCACAGCAGATTCGATATGTTCGCTTATATTTAAGAGATACAGGTTTGCTTCTCGTCGGCTTTGGTTCTTTAAGCGTTTGTGATATTCCACAATGATTTTTTTCTTAAAGATATCTGGCAGGGTATTGGTTTTTTCATCCACAAAAAGGCGATCATCACGATGTATTTCAGTCATGATTAGCCTCCAAGTATTGTCGGCCTTTATCGCTAATCGTAACAATCAGCCATGTGATCCCAAGGTCAATTTCTGGATAAGTTTCAGCTAATCCGTTTTTATACAGATTTTGAATAGCTCGGATATCAGTCTTAAAAGGTGGGACTGAGGAATGTATTACTGCACCAAACTTTTCACATAAATCTGTACAAATCAGAACAACATTTTCGGGTTCCAATCCACCAGTATTAAGCCATTGCAGATAATTAAGTTGTGCAGGCGTGATTTTTAGCTTTTTCAGAGGCTTCATGACAATGCCTCCAGGTTGCGAGAAGCAGCAATACGCTCTTCAAGCCATTGATTAATTTCAGACTTGAGCCAGCCGCTTGAAAAGCTTGTTAGCTTGATTTGTTTTGGAAAGCGATTCTCACTGATCAATTTGTAGATTGTTGAGCGAGCAAGGCCCGTCGTCGTTATGACTTCTGGCAGTTTTAGAATTTGTTCAGACATCAATATCTCCCTGTGATTTGTAGTAGATGCAGGGAGAGATTTTCCAGTAGTTAACTCAGTGTTTCATTGGATGAGAATAGCCATAAAATCTTCCTAGGAAGTTTTTTGGGTGTTTTTCTTCCGATTTGCGTCTGCGAGAACATTTAGCATTCTTCTTAAAGATGCTTGTGAAGTTAATATATTGGCGTAATGCTTAGACGAATCATCTATCCTTCCGGCTTTACCAACTACGTCCCTAGGATCTGGAAAGAGTATTTTTCCAAGAATTGGGCTGGTTACTTTATTTCCAACCAAGCTATTCCATGTTGCTAAGTCTAAATATGCTAAAACTCTGGCATCGTGCCATTTTCTGAAAGCAACAAGATTGAAACTATTAATCTTGCGCTCTCTGTTGTTGGTCTTTTGAGTTGCTTGCCGTTCAGCTTTGGCATTTGCCACCCATCCTGAGACGGCATCTAAAATCTCATTCTTAGAGCAATTCAGATCGATCTCAAGCCACGCCAAATTGTCTTTTCCATCCATAGCTTCAATTTGCATGAATTCGTTTAGTTGGCCGAGATTATTTTGATTAATTAGTGGATAAATTTGGGTTTGTACTGCTGAATATAACTGCTCAAGCTCAGCAGTTTTTAATCCATCTGCTGTGCTAAAGAGATCGAAGTAAGTCAGCTGTCTGACAACAGAAGCATACTGGGCATTATCCTCAGCAAGCATGTCATTTAAAATTTTGGCATATGAACTCTCTAAAACAACTCCCAAGCTGATATTTTTCTGTGTCAGCTCTAATATTAATTTCTTTGTTTGTTCATCTATAGATTTGCCAATAGCATGATAACCAAGCATTCGCATCGTGAGATTTTCAAGCCAATTCACTAACTCCATATTGGCTGCTGCATCGTATTTCGTTATATCAAACTCGGGTGGAATAAACTCACTTAAGTTTTCTTGGTTCATCTGGTAATGCCTTGAATATTTTGTTTAAGAATTGCTTTTAATCGGGATAACATCTGCACCCTTGGCTAATCCATCAAGGTAATCAGCCCATGCCTGCATCATTTCTTTTCGTTCTGGCAAATATTGAGCGTAGTTATAAGCTGCTCTCACACCATTTTTTTCACTGTGGGCAAGTTGTCGTTCTATAGCATCACGATTCCAGCCCTGCTCATTGAGAATTGTAGAAGCCATACTTCTGAAGCCGTGAGCAGTCATTTCTTCCTTGGTATAACCTAATCTTCTTAGACTTGCATTGATGGTGTTGTTGCTCATCGGCCTTGCTAGAGTTCGGTTACTTGGAAAAACATATTTTCCTCTGCCTGTAAGTGGCTTTATATCCTCAAATATAGCTAATGCTTGTTTTGATAACGGGATGATGTGCAACACTTTCATTTTCATTCTTTCGGCTGGGATACGCCATTCAGCATTTTCCAGATCGATATCATTCCATTCGGCTTGTCGAAGCTCTCCCGGTCTGACGAATACATAGGGCGTTAAACGCAGAGCACATGCAGTAATGTAGCTGCCTTGATAGCCTTGAATCGCTCGCATTAATTCACCAATAGCTTTAGGCTCGGTAATAGATGCAAAGTGAGTTTTTTTGGCTGGAGGTAAAGCACCAACTAAATCTGCTGCAGGATCGCGTTCAGCCCGACCGGTGGCAATTGCATAACGTAGGATCTGACTACAGATTTGGCGAACACGGTGAGCACTATCAATAGCGCCCCTACTTTCCATTCGACGCAGTACCATTAACAATTCTGGTGCGGTTACAGTATTGATTACTTTTGAACCAAGCCAAGGATAAACATCATTACGCAATCGGCCGATTGTGCGTTGTTTATGCTGTTCAGACCATTCACTAGAGAATTTTGTAAACCACTCATCAGCTACAGCTTTAAAGCTGTTTTCGCTTGCAGCATGTTTATATAGCTTTTCAGTCTTTCGCTCGACTGCTGGATCAATATCATCAGCAACCATTGCTCTGATTTCATCGCGTTTAAGGACAGCAGATTTTAGGGTAGTTGTGGGATATGTTCCCAGAGACAATTCTTTTTGTTTCCCACCAAAGCGATAACGAATGCGCCACCACTTTCCACCTTTGGGAGAAATAACAAGATAAAGGCCAAGTCCTGCTGAAAGCTTGTATTGCTTAGCTTCAGGTTTAGCATTTCGGATTTTCATGTCTGTTAAAGCCATTGTTCCCACCAGCACTTTGAATGTTCCCATCAAAGTTACCACTAAAAATGGTGGGAAGTACATAGACACTATTGGACGAGGCTGGAACACGACAATCCATAAAACCGTTGATATTACTGGTTTTACGGACGATTTAGGATGGTTGTGGAAGTGTAAATGGAGGCTGGGGTCGGAATCGAACCGGCGTTAACGGAGTTGCAGTCCGCTGCATGACCACTCTGCCACCCAGCCATGGTATGTCTTTTTTCTTACGTTTCAAGACTAAAAAGCCGCAGTAGTAACTTGGACTGACCGCGGCTTTTTTTATTCTTGGAGCGGGAAACGAGATTCGAACTCGCGACCCCAACCTTGGCAAGGTTGTGCTCTACCACTGAGCTATTCCCGCTTAGGAAGACGTGCATTATAGGCACTTAATATTTTCTGTCAACCCTTATCTACCAACACTGGCAAGGCTGCTTTCAAGTAGCTGATCATTGAGGTCAAAGTGAGTAATGCGGCTATGTATAACAAGCCTACACCGATTTCAAAAACAGGTAATCCAAACAGCGGTTTATAGAATATCAGGCAACCAATAGCGACCATTTGAAATGTGGTTTTCCATTTGCCGATAGAAGAAACCTGAACTACATGGCGGGCACCAATTTCAGCCATCCATTCGCGTAATGCGGAAATTGTGATTTCACGAAATACGATGACAATCACCGGAAGCAGAATAAACCATACTGGTGATTTGAAAAGAATCAGCAATAACGCCACCACCACAATTAATTTATCTGCGACAGGATCAATAAACGCTCCAAAGGGCGAGGTGAGGTTCATCCTTCGAGCCAAATAGCCATCCAGCCAATCCGTGATACCCGCCAGCACAAAGACAATGGTGGCCCACAAAGGAGCATAGGTACTGGGAAGAAAATACAGTACCACCAGAACAGGTATTAAAAGCACCCTGAGCAGACTGAGTAAGTTAGGTATATTCAGCATAAATCGTTTCGTTATAAGCTATAGATAACGCTTATGTTAGCACTATGACGTGTTTAATTGTCCGGATGGAACATATCGTAAATTTTTTGTGCCAAAGCAGCACTGATTCCATCCACCCTCTGTAGATCTTCAACCCCTGCCCGTTTTACTTCCTGAAGGCCGCCAAATTGCTGCAATAATTTTTGTCTCCGCTTGGGTCCTAATCCGGCAATATCTTCCAAGGTTGAGCTTTTACGGGCTTTGGCACGGCGTTGACGATGACCGGTAATGGCAAAACGGTGCGCTTCATCCCGAACTTGCTGAAGTAAATGTAATGCGGGTGAATCTGCAGATAAGGTCACTTCGCCAGCCCGACCGACCAGAAATAACGTTTCTTCACCTGGTTTACGTGCAGGACCTTTAGCGATACCTAAGATAGGAAGATCACTTAAATTCAGCTCAGCCAGCACTTCCTGCGCTTCTTTAATCTGTCCCTTACCACCATCAATCAACAGTAAATCCGGTCGTTTTCCTTCACCGTTATTCAATCGGGTAAATCGACGACTCAATGCCTGATGCATGGCGGCATAATCATCGCCACCGGTAATGCCTTCGATATTGAATTTACGGTAATCGCTTTTAATTGCGCCTTCCAGGCCAAATACCACGCAGGAAGCTACCGTGCGCTCGCCACTGGTGTGACTGATATCGAAACACTCAATACGTTTGGGCATTTCATCCAGCTCTAATACATCCTGCAGAATTTCAAAACGCTGCAATAAATTGGAGCGACTGCTGATACGCTGGGTAAGACTGATATCGGCATTGGTCATCGCCATCTGCAACCAACGTGTCGCATGGCCACGTTGCGGCTTACGCAGGCTGACTTTATGTCCCGATTCGGTTTGCAATACTTCCTGCAACAGCTGTGATTCTTCAACTTCATGACTCAGCAGGATTTCCGCCGGCACGTCTTTACCAAGATAATACTGCGGTATAAAGGCCGCCAGTAATTCTGACTCGGTCAAATCCGACGACCCTTTAGGGAAATAGGATTTGCTACCTAAATTACGTCCACCTCGTACAAAACTGACTTCAACTACTGCTATACCATCTCTAACTATCGCCGCCAGCACATCGGAATCACCTTGCATTGAGCTGACATACTGGCGTTCCTGCACCCTGCGTAAACTGATGATTTTGTCACGGATAAAAGCCGCCTGTTCGAACTGCAGATTCTGTGACGCCGTGTCCATCTGCTGGCTCAACTCATCCATTACCTGCTGGTTTTTACCTTCCAGAAACATAATGGTGTGCTGCACATCTTTTTGATAATCGCTTTCAGAGACTAAATCTACACAGGGCGCAGTACAGCGTTTAATTTGATATTGCAGACAGGGCCGGCTGCGATTTTGATAATAACTGTCTTCGCACTGACGCACCGGAAACAGTTTTTGTAATAGATTCAGGCTTTCCCGAACCGCCCCGGCACTGGGATAAGGACCAAAGTATTTGCCCTTTTTACGCTTGGCGCCGCGATGAACGCTTAAGCGAGGAAATTTATCACCGGATATCAATAAGTATGGGTAGCTTTTATCATCCCGCAATAACACGTTATAGCGAGGCATCAACTCCTTGATCAGATTATTTTCCAGGATCAAGGCTTCGTTTTCAGTATGCGTGACAGTGGTTTCAATCGCCGCGATCTGCGCCACCATCACCTGGGTTTTACTGGTTAAACCGCTGCTGCGAAAGTAACTGCCAACACGTTTTTTGAGGTTTTTCGCCTTGCCGACATAAATGACCGTGCCTTCAGCATCGAGCATACGGTAGACACCAGGACGACTGGTTAGTGATTTTACAAAACTGACCGGATCGAATTGGGATTCTATTGTGGGGTTTTCAGCCTGACTCATTAAATTTCGTAATTAAGAATTATCGTCTTTTCGTGGAGAATATTGGCGCTGATAACATTTATGGGCCTGATAAAAACTGTTAGCAGACAAACCCAGTAAAATTAATCCACCGATTACTGCAGGTACATTTTCGTGATAAAAATAAAACATGGCCAAGGCAGCTAATAACTCAGCAGTGCCAATAACTTTTAATAACACAACATTTTCCGTACGTTTCCCCATGTTCCATCTCCGCTTCGTTGCAAAAATTTTGACTATAGCATTAACACTTATTGTTTGTAAGGACATTATCTTCCTCCGAAATCACGAGTGCTGTGATCGGGCAATTGTGGGAAAATAACGCGCTTTATCATTTCACTATCAGGGTATCACTCTTGCCAGCTAATTTGCTTCAGCCTGTCTTACCAGCATCAGCCAAAGATCAACTTCGTGCCGGACAATTATACGGTAGTGCACAGGGTTTGCTGTTAGCTAAAGCGGCTCAGCAACATAATGGTCCGTTATTAGTGGTCACTGATGATGTTGCCAGCGCCCATCGGCTTGAACTGGAAATTCGTTTTTATCTGGGCGATACCGAGCTGCCAATATTGCATTTCCCGGATTGGGAAACCTTGCCTTACGACAGCTTTTCGCCGCATCAGGATATTGTTTCAGAACGACTGCAGACATTACATCAACTACCCGACTTTAAACGCGGCATTTTACTGGTGCCGATTGCCACCCTAATGCAGCGCATTGCACCGCGAGCATTTCTCGATGGCAACCACCTGGAACTGAAGATTGGCGATCAGTTTGATATTGAACAATGGCGATTGAAACTGGAAAAATCCGGTTACCGGAATGTTGCCCAGGTGATTGAGCACGGTGAGTTTGCGGTTCGCGGTGCGATTATCGATTTGTTTCCAATGGGCAGTCGGCATCCTTACCGTATTGATTTATTTGATGATGAAATTGATACGCTTCGAACCTTTGATCCGGAAACCCAGCGATCCATCGACTCCATTGATCAGATTCAGTTGTTACCTGCACGAGAGTTTCCAGTTAGTGACGACAGTATTGCGTTATTCCGTAAACAATTCCGTCAGTATTTCGATGGGGATCCGCAACGCAGTTTGATTTACCGGGAAGTCAGTGCCGGTAATATGCCGGGCGGTATCGAGTTTTATCTGCCACTATTTTTCGAGCAAACTGCCCGACTCACCGATTATCTGCCGGATAACACGCTGTTAGTACAGCTCAATGACACCTTTAATGCTGCTGAACTGTTCTGGCAGGAAATCCAGATCCGTTACCGTCAGCATAGTGTTGATCCAGAAAGACCATTGTTACCCCCGATCAATGTGTTTGTGCCGGTAGAAGAATTATTCAGTCAGTTCAAACAATGGCAAAGACTGCAATGCCAGAACTTTGAATTGGATGGCTCGGCAGGTAACAGCAACTATGCCACGGTAATGCCACCATCTTTACCGCTGAACTCCAAGCAGGATCGTCCCTGTGAAGCGTTACATCAGTTTATCGATAAATTTTCCGGCCGAATCTTAATCGCTGCCGAATCGGCAGGACGTCGTGAAACCCTGCTGGACCTATTGCGTAAAAACCAGCTGCAGCCCAAAGTCGTCGACAACTGGGATGCGTTTATTAACGAAAATGCTCCGCTATGCATTACCGTGGCTCCACTCGAACAGGGTTTGCTACTGCAAGTTGAAAACATTGCGGTGGTGGCTGAAACCCAGCTGTTCGGCCAACAGGTTATGCAACGCCGACGTCGTAGCCGTAAAAAACGTGACTCCGATGCCATCATCCGAAACCTTGCTGAACTGACCATTGGTGATGCCGTGGTGCATGAAGATCATGGTGTTGGCCGCTATCTGGGTCTGCAAACACTGGATGTTGGTGATGTCGCCACTGAATATGTCACATTGGAATATGCCAAGGGCGACAAGCTCTATGTGCCCGTGGCCTCATTGGATTTAATCAGCCGCTATTCCGGCTCCGCACCTGAACTTGCTCCGTTACATCAACTTGGTACTACGCAATGGGAAAAAGCGCGCCGCCGTGCAGCTGAAAAAGTACGTGATGTGGCAGCAGAATTACTCGATATTTATGCCAAACGCGCTGCCAACAAAAAACCGCCGATGCAATCACCCGATGAACAATATGAAGCCTTCTCCGCGGCATTCCCGTTTGAAACTACGCCCGATCAACAGGATGCGATTGATGCGGTGATTGCTGATATGCAATCAGAAACACCGATGGACAGGCTGGTATGTGGTGATGTGGGCTTTGGTAAAACCGAAGTCGCCATGCGCGCCGCATTTTTAGCAGTTCAATCAGGCAAACAGGTCTTGGTCCTGGTGCCCACCACCCTGCTCGCTCAACAGCATTATGAAAACTTCAAAGATCGTTTTGCTGATTGGCCCATGCGCGTTGAAGTTTTGTCCCGTTTCCGCAGTAAGAAACAGCTTGATGATGTTAAATCAGCGATCAGCGAAGGGACTGCCGATATTGTCATTGGTACCCATAAATTATTACAGCAGGATATTGATCCCAAACGACTGGGCTTGTTTATTCTTGATGAAGAACATCGTTTCGGTGTCACACAGAAAGAACAGCTGAAGAAATATCGTGCCCAGATCGATGTCCTCACTTTAACCGCGACACCGATTCCCCGTACCTTGAATATGTCTATCTCCGGCATTCGTGATTTATCGATTATTGCCACAGCACCGGCACGCCGGTTAGCAATCAAAACCTTCGTATTGCAATGGAATGCCGACAAAATACGTGAAGGCATGCTGCGTGAAATCAAACGTGGCGGACAAGTGTACTTTTTGCATAACAAGGTCGAAGACATTGATCGGGTCGCACGCGAACTGGAAACCTTAATGCCTGAAGCGCGCATTGCCGTAGCCCATGGTCAGATGCGTGAACGTGAGCTGGAACAAGTAATGCTCGACTTTTACCATCAGCGTTTTAATGTGCTGGTCTGCACCACCATTATTGAAACTGGTATCGACGTACCAACTGCCAATACTATCTTTATCGACAGAGCCGATAAATTAGGCTTGGCACAGCTTTATCAAATCCGTGGTCGTGTTGGTCGTTCACATCACCGTGCTTATGCATATCTGATTACCCCACCGCAACAGGCCATGACAGCGGATGCTATTAAACGTCTTGAAGCGATTGAATCAATTGAAGACTTGGGGGCAGGCTTTACCCTCGCGACCCACGATATGGAAATTCGTGGTGCCGGTGAATTATTGGGTGATGAGCAAAGCGGCCAGATGCAGGAAATTGGCTTTACCTTATATAACGAACTGCTGGAACGTGCGGTCAATGCATTGAAATCAGGCAAAACGCCGGATCTGGATAATATGGCGCGCCACACAGTGGAAATCGATCTGCATGTGCCCGCATTGATTCCATCCGACTATCTGCCTGATGTGCATACCCGACTGGTGTTATATAAACGCATTGCAGCGGCGGCAGATAAAGAAGCTTTACGCGAACTGCAGGTGGAAATGATTGATCGGTTTGGTTTGTTACCGGAACCAGTACAAACCTTATTTGCTGTACATGAGTTGCGCCTTAAAGCCAAAACCATCGGTATTCGCAAGATTGATGTTTATGATCAAGGGGGTCGTTTGCTGTTTGATAAAGAACCTCAGGTTGAACCGATGACCATCATCCAGTTGATTCAAAAACAACCCTCTCGCTTCAAACTGGATGGTCAGGATAAATTACGCTTTACCGATAACATGCCGGACGCGGAAAGTCGGATCATGGTTATAGATACCCTGCTGGATAACCTGCTTAAACCGGCCGCCTGATGCAACAGGATCGAAATTTCGACGATTTGGCTGAGCGATTTAATGCGCGAATTTATGACACAGCTAAAGGCCAGTTACGATTAGAGATCCTTAAACAGGATTTACAGCAGTTTACCGAGGCAAAACCATTAACAATCTGGGATGCTGGCTGTGGTGCCGGGCAGATGAGTTTATGGTTAGCCGGGTTTGGTCACCAGCTGACATTGTGTGATATCTCTGAAAAACTGTTAAGTCAGGCGCGACAGGAATTTGCTCAGGCAAGACTGGAAGCCAGTTTTCACCATGCCTCTATTCAACAATTGGCGCCGCAACTGGCAGCGTTTGATTTGGTAATTTGTCACGCCGTTGTGGAATGGCTGGCAACTCCCCTGGAAACGCTGAAACAGGTCATGGATCGCGTTAAACCCGGTGGTTATCTCTCATTGATGTTCTATAATCGTAACGCTATGGTTTACAAAAATATCATTCGTGGTGGCTGGAGACTGGAACCAATTCTCAATGATCGCTATATTGGTGTTGGTAACAAGCTCAGCCCACCCAATCCGCAATACCCATTTGAATTGATTCAGTTTTTACAAAATAAGGGTTTTGACATTAAACAACACAGTGGAATCCGCGTGTTTAGTGATTATTTGAACTCTGAGACTCGTCGCCAGACAAATGAACAGGAATTGCTGGCTTTAGAGCAGCAATATTGCCGAATGCCAACCTATCGTGATATGGGACGTTACGTGCATTTACTGGCCGAGAAAAAGTCGCCGGGTTAACCGGGAATACTTCATAATATGCAGCCCAATCAAGCCGAACTTGATAAACGCGTTTTGACTTTATAATCCGTTTTAAGATTTAGGAAAGACATGCTCAAACTAAAACTTCCATTCATCATCCTGGTATCAAGTCTGTTGACCACTGCTTGTATTCAAAACCAGTCACGCCCGACTGTTTCCAATGAACAATTAAAATCCGCACTTAGCGACACTGAATCACGAATGGAAACTCAGGTTCGCCAACAGTGCCAGAAAATCATTGATAACCAGAACAAACACCAGTCTGGGCTACAGTCATTTTCCAAAGAACAACAAATTACCCGTAAACAGCTTGATCAGCTTAATGATCAAGTTGCAGAACTGAATGAAACACTGGCTAAACGTGCCGTTGTTCAGTCAGTACAAGCTATTCAGCCAATGGAAACCAGCAGTTGTCCACCAGCGGCACCCATGACGTTAAATGACAAACTGGTATTGGGCCAAACAGAATGGTTGTGGATTGAAGCCGTAAATCGGGTGTTTCCTGCGCGAGTCGATACAGGCGCCACAACATCATCTTTGACAGCTCAGGATATTATTACTCTGGAGCGTGATGGACAAAAATGGGCGCGTTTCACCATTGTTCCGGAAGAAGGCAGCGACAATAGTTACGAAGTGGAAGCCCCCATTGCCCGCATAGCGAATATTCGCCAGTCCTCGACCAACGAACTTGATAAACGCCCAGTGGTAAGACTGACCATTCGTATTGGTAACATGACGGACACCGCAGAGTTCACCCTGACCGATCGCTCGCATATGAGTTATCCGATTCTGTTGGGTCGTGAATTTTTAAAAGATATCGCGGTGGTGGATGTGGCTAAGAAAAATGTTCAGCCAAAACCCGAAATCCTCAAAGATCGTGCATCGGCGATACCGAAAAAAGCCAAGCAGGCTAACCCTAAAGCATCAGACGAAGAATAAGGATTCATCATGGCATCACGTACGCCTTTTTATATTCTGGTAAGTCTGCTGTTTCTTGCCGGTACTGCGTTAACTCTGCACCGGCATATTGCTTTTGATATTCCGTGGTTTCCCGGTGAGCAAAGACAGACCTGGTCAATTGAAGCCAAGGTAGATTTTGAAGCTGATGGAAATCCGGTAACGGCGCGTTTAGCCATTCCAAATACCCAACCCGGTTTTACACAGCTGAACCAACAGACGGCCAGCCCGGGTTATGGGCTTTCTTTTGTTGAACGTGAAAGTGGTACCTATGCTGAATGGTCAATTCGTGAGGCAACTGGTAACCAGTCTCTGTATTACAAAGTAGATATGCTGGTTGATCCTTTTGCCATTCCAGACGAACAGGTTGTCATTCCAAGCGCTAAACCGAATGTCGAAAAAGAGCCCTATGCTACTGCAGCACAAATGATTCTCGATCGTGCAATAGAACGTTCATCATCCAATTACACGCTGGCTCGGGAGTTAATACATGAGTTTAATAATCAACAACAAACCGCTGAACTGCTGGCACAGGTCAAACCCAGAACAGCCTGGATTTCACAATTGCTACAGGAGGCAGGTGTACCAGCGAGGCGTATCCATGCATTAGAACTTGAGGATGGCCGTCGCCGACAGTCGCTAATTGAATATATTCAGGTGTTTGAGGGGGAAGAATATGACATCTTCAATCCTGAAACAGGTGAGCAGGGTCAAGCGGAAAATATGTTGTTGTGGCAATATCACTCCGGACCGGTACTGGAAGTCATTGGGGCGACAAATGCTCAGGTTTCCTTTTCAATGATCTCTCAGGAACAACCTTTTAATATCGCGTTAAATCAAAAGTTTGCCGATAATGAATGGCTGAATTTCTCGTTATATACACTTCCGCTGGAAGAGCAGGCCATTTTCAAAGGCATTTTGTTGATCCCGGTTGGTGTTTTAATCGTTGTATTAATGCGCATTCTGGTCGGTATCAAAACCTCCGGTACCTTTATGCCGGTATTGATCGCCATGGCGTTTATTCAAACCAGTCTGCTGACCGGTCTGATTGGCTTTTTATTGATTGTCGGTGTGGGACTGATGATTCGCTCCTATTTGTCCTACCTGAATCTATTACTGGTAGCCCGAATATCCGCGGTAATCATCATGGTTATTGGCATGATCGCCATTTTCTCCATCATCGCCTATAAATTTGGCCTGACTGAAGGTATGAAAATCACCTTCTTCCCGATGATCATTCTGGCTTGGACCATTGAGCGTATGTCGATTCTTTGGGAAGAAGAAGGTGCCAAACAAGTCATGATTCAGGGTGGCGGTTCTCTGTTGGTGGCCATTTTGGCTTATATGGCAATGAATCTGGACTGGGTGCGTCACTTGACCTTCAACTTCATGGGAATTCAATTCATCCTGATGGGATTGACCCTGGTGGCAGGAAGTTACACCGGCTATCGTTTACTGGAGTTAAAACGCTTTAAACCGTTAACCAAACTGGACAAATCATGAGCGAGCCAGCAGTAAAAATGAACTGGTTCCAAACCATGCGTGAACGTTACGCGCATCCCGGTGCACTGAGTAAAATCGGTGTATTGGGGATGAACCGTCGTAATGTTTCCTATATTAGCCGTTACAATCCCCGGCATCTTTTTCCATTAGTAGACGATAAGCTTCAGACCAAGGAACTGGCCCTAGAGGCCGGGGTAAAAGTCCCTGATTTAATTGGCGTTATCAGTGAACAGCATGCGGTTAAAGAATTAAGTCAGATTCTGCAGCGCTGTAGTAGCGGATTCTGCATCAAACCAGCCCACGGATCAGGCGGTAAGGGCATCATGGTAATTACTCGTCAGAGTGAAGAAGGTTACCGGAAGTCTAACGGTCAATTTGCCACTATTAGTGATCTGGAACGCCATGTCAGCAATATTCTGGCGGGTCTATTCTCACTGGGCGGCCGAGCCGATGTAGCCATTATTGAAGATTTGATTCACTTTGATGATTGCTTCAGCGGCTTCAGCTATGAAGGCGTACCGGATACCCGTGTTATTGTTTTCCGGGGCTTTCCAGTCATGGCGATGATGCGCTTATCCACCGCAGATTCCAATGGTAAAGCCAATCTGCATCAAGGTGCGGTCGGTGTTGGACTGGATATAGGTGATGGTCATGCTCTGCGGGCCGTACAATTTGACAAGCCGATTCTATTACATCCGGATACCGGATTGAATATGATGACTTTGAAGGTCCCGCATTGGGAAGAAGTATTAACACTGGCAGTATCTTGCTATGAAATGTCAGGGCTGGGATACTTAGGCACAGATATTGTTTTGGATCGTTTTAAAGGGCCAATGCTACTTGAATTAAATGCCCGGCCTGGACTGACCATCCAGATTGCCAATGGCAAAGGCTTGCTGCCACGACTACGCCAGATAGAAAGTCTTAGTCATAAGAGAAGAATGAGTGTCGCTGACCGCGTCGCCTATGCAAGAGAACACTTTACCGATCATCGCTGATTCTATGGGAGTTCAGGATATGGCCAATCAAACCAAATCGACCGCATTGATTTTAGGTGGCGCATTATTTCTGGGCTTGACACTGCTGGGATTTCAACTTGGCAAGGCGTTGATCGATTTTAAACAGTTCGAACGCAGCGTCACGGTAAAAGGCTTATCTGAACGTGACTACCCTGCTGATGTGGTGATTTGGCCTATTCAGTTTATTGAAGCCAACAATGATTTGCCGGAGCTTTATCGGACTGTCGAAGATAACAGCAGTAAAGTTCGTGATTTTCTGCTCCAACGTGGCATTGATGAAGCTGAAATCACTTTTAACGCTCCTTCGATTACCGATAAATCAGCCCAGCAATACGGTGGTGGCCCAAGGGCAGAATTTCGTTACACCGCAAACCAGACAATAACCGTTTATTCAGAAAATATTGAAGCGGTTCGTATGGCAATGACAGATTTGGCCGATCTGGGCAAAAAAGGGCTGGTATTAGCGGGTAATAACTATATGGCACAGACCGAATATCTGTTTACACGACTGAACGAAGTCAAGCCGGAAATGATTGAAGAAGCTACCGAAAATGCCCGTGAAGTTGCCGAAAAATTTGCCGAGGATTCTGACAGCAATCTAGGCAAAATCCGCAAAGCCTCGCAAGGTCAATTCAGTATCAGCGCCCGCGATAATAATAATCCGCATATCAAAAAGGTTCGGGTGGTTTCTACAGTGGAATACTATCTGTCTGATTAACTTTGAGTCATAAAGATCCCATCAAAGGACGCGGTACATCTGCTCATATTGATGGACGTTATAACGCCCATCAGCGTGAAACGGTTGAAGATGGTTGGTTTCAGGAACCAGATAATCCACCCAAAACAACGGTGGAGATTGAACAACCCAAAACCATCATCACCCGTAATCAATCCCCGGATCTGCCTTTTAGCCAATCAATTAATCCCTACCGGGGCTGTGAACATGGCTGTATTTATTGTTATGCAAGGCCATCACATGCCTATTTAGGGTTATCGCCTGGCCTTGATTTCGAAACCAGACTTACGGCCAAACCCAATGCTGCCATTTTGCTCAAAAAAGAGTTAGCTGCAAAAAGCTACTCATGTTCGCCAATATCATTGGGAGCCAACACCGATCCCTATCAGCCCATTGAACGCGAATATCAAATCACCCGACAGATCCTGCAAGTGTTGAATGAAACCTGCCATCCCTGTCATATCGTCACCAAGTCATCTATGGTTGAACGGGATATCGATATTCTGCAGCAAATGGCCCGACAAAATCTGGTTCGGGTACATCTTTCAGTAACCACATTGGATCCAGCGCTATCGCGTGTATTGGAGCCCAGAGCCAGCGCGCCGAAACGACGACTACAAACCATTGAAACCTTACGTGCTGCAGGCATCGAGGTGACGGTATTGATTGCCCCGGTTATACCCGTATTAACCGATGCCGAACTGGAAAATATTGTGAAAGCTGTTACCGATGCAGGCGCATTGGATGTTAATTACATTCTGCTCAGATTACCCCTTGAGGTAAGCCCATTATTTGAAAACTGGCTGCAAACTCACCGACCAGATCAGGCCCAGCACATTCTGAACCGAATCCATGACTTACGTGGAGGTAAAAACAACGATCCGCGCTTTGGTCACCGCCTGCGCGGTGAAGGGATATTTGCTGATCTGTTAGCCCAACGCTTTCGAAATATCACTAAAAAACTTCAGATCGACTCTAAATTAGCGCCTTTAAGGCAGGATTTATTCCAGGCTCCCGGTCAACAGCTATCCCTTTTTTAATGCATCATTCTTTTCGGCAGTGTGCACCTGATTACGGCCAGCATGTTTTGCTGAGTAAAGAGCGGCATCAGCAGCAGCAATCAATATATGCTCGTCTTTCAACGGTTCTGGCCAAGTGGCTACACCAATTGATGCTGTCACCCCATCCAAAGCTTTACCCTGATGAAACAATACAAGCTCACTGATTTTTAGTCTTAATTGTTCTGCAACCTTGAAAGCCGCATTGCCATCACACTCAGGAAGAATGACCAAAAACTCTTCCCCACCTAAACGACATGGAAAATCAGTTTTACGGAAACTTTCTTTCAACAGGGAGCCCACGGCTCGAAGAACCACGTCACCAGCATCATGACCGAAACTGTCATTAAAACGTTTGAAATGATCAACATCGATCATCAGTACTGACAAAGATTTATCATTACGACGACAGCGCGCGACTTCATGCTCAAATATTTCTTCAACAAAACGACGATTATACAATCCGGTCAACACGTCTTTTATAGACAGGTTACGTAACGTCTGTCTTAGTTTGATATTGGATAAGGCAAGGGCCAATCGTGCAGCAGCCGATTGAGCAAGCTCAACAAAAACCTGCTTTCCGTCGTTATTGGGTAGTTGAAGATGTAATACTCCAAGTGTTTTGCCATCAGCCAGCATAGGAATGCAAATATAAGCACCTTGCTCTGTCTCAGCAATATGATTACAACGGGTATGAAGTCCTTCGGGTTCAAATTGCCAGCTACGGCCCAATCTTAAAGACCAGCAATCGTCAGGGGCAAAGCCATCATGTTTTTCGATCGCTTTTTTCCCCCAGCTGACACCATGCATTAAAGCATTACCGCTATCCCGATAGGTATAAATCGTCCCCTCTAAATCCTCAAACAATTGGGTAAGAGACCGCCCAATAATTGGCCAACTTTCATCCAATGTATGACAGGACTGCAGCATGTCAGTCAGCTCATTCATAACAGTAATTTCAAGTCGTTGTTTTTCCAGCAGCTTAGCTCTATCAATAGCTTCACGACTGGCCGACTCCAGTGCCAGAGTCCGTTCCTGCACTTTAAGTTCAAGACTTTCTTTGGCTTGTGTCAAAGCTTGCTGATTGGCAGCCTGTTTGTTTTCGTAACTTTCCAGATAACTAACCATTAAGTCAAAGTTGTGGGCTAGTGTTTTTAATTCACTGGCCCCGACCATTTGTCCAATACGAATACCACGCTGACCGCTTGACACTTGTTCAACCAGGCTTGCCAGCTTGCTCACCGGCCGACGCACTGCGAGCTCAGCGATAAACCATGCAGCGAGAATAACTAAAAGGCTAACCACCGCCAGTACACTTAATGTTCGCCAAAAAATAGCATCGACTTCCGCAAATAACTCCTCCGTTGGCAGACCTACGCTCAATAAAATATTGGATTCACCAAGACCAATTTGGTCAAATGCATACCAGCGCGGTGTATTATCCAGCCCGCGTACTTCCATTGTCTGTCGATTAGTCGTGTTACCAATGAGCGTTTGAAACAATTCACTTTCACGAGCTTGCAGCCCAGTCATAGAGAACGGGTCCGGTGCTCTGACCAGTACTGTTCCATCTGGTTGCCATAAAGTCGCCGTGACATTATTTAGACTTTTGCTGTTGAGAGAATGCGACCGAAGATTATGATTGAGAAAAAGGGAAAGATTGATGCTAACGCCAACGACACCCATAATTTCACCCGTTGATGAATATAAAGGCAGCGCTATTGGCATGACCATTTGCTTGGAGATTTTTCCTTCTACGGGTTGACCAACAATAATTGCTCCACCAGACAAGGAATTCTGAATGTAATCCCTATCCAGCAGATTTATCGTTGTCTCATTATTTGTTGCAGTACAAATGACTTCCCCATTGAGATCCACCGAATAAATATTGCTGTAACTGGCAAATTGTTTACTCAGATTGGCCAACTGCTGATTACATTGTGGAGAAGCTTTAAGCCATTTCTCAGGTGTTAATGACAATGAGGTTAATAACTGAGAAGAGGCATAAATAGCATCTTCGAAATCGTTGTGAATCAATTCAACAATCGTGGACAATTTATTAATTGCCTGTTCACCTGTGAGTCGTCGATTTTCCAAAGCTGAATAGATTAATACCAATGCAACTGGAACCAAACTTAACAAAACCAACAAAACTAAACGACTACGGATACTGGCTAACTGAGGGAAAAATTTTGAGAATAGGGACATGTAAACCTTACAATTTCGAATTCATCTATGGCTTTATTGCGCCTTAAGAAGTTTGTTAATTGTTTCTGTTTAAATAGCGTAACGGTGCTGATTTTAGGTAAGGATGGGTGGATTACTTACTTCAACTAAATCAATTTGTTTTGACTATCATAACGTTTTAACTCTACGGTACCAAACCATAAGTCTTTGTGAAATAAATGTTTTGTTTTATTCGATGTATTACTGGCGTGCTGTAAATGCCGACAGCATTCAAAAAAATCCATGCTAACGACATTCTATGAACTTCTTAAATAAAACTAAAATGCGTAGGATCCATTCCAACTCCGAAAAAAGTGCGAAGTTGTTTCGATAGTGTCTTTCTAAGCAGTTATTGCGTTCTCCTTTAATCCACAATTGCCAAGACCAAAGAGAAATTTCCTGAAGCAATAATTTAAAACGGCATCGATAATACCGCTTTGACATAAATCTCACATGTGTTGAAAGATAATCGCCAGCTTCATCAGCTAACTACGCAATGTCGTGCACGTTTACGCATATCAGGAATATTCAGTGACTATTAAAAACAGGCTTCAACTCGGCTTTGGCATCGTTTTAAGTTTAATGGTGTTAATCGCCATTATCGGGATTAATGAAGTCAGTAAAATTGACCGTACTATGAGTAAAATCAATGAGGTTGATACCGTAAAACAACGGGCTGCTATTAATTTTCGAGGCAGTGTTCACGACCGGGCCATTTCGATTCGGGATGTGGTGTTAAGTGACAGCAGTGCCGAGCGCCAGCAGCATCTTCAGGATATCGAACGTTTAGAACAGTTCTATGCAGAATCAGCGATAAGCCTGGAAGCAATGGCCAATAATCCTCAGCAATTTACCGCTCAGGAAAAAACGCTGCTGGATAATATTAAAACCATTGAACAACAAACGCTTTCCCACACCGCAGAAACCATACAGCTGATTAATCAGGGTCGGGATAATGAAGCACAGGATTATCTGTTACTGAATACCTCCCCTGCTTACACACAATGGTTGAAAGCAGTAAATCAATTTATTGATTTTCAGGAAGCCACCATCAGCGATCAGGTTGACTATATACGTCAGCAAACCGGGGGATTTATGGCATTAATGATTACGGTGACGCTGATCGCCTTCGTCATTGCCATCTTTGTCAGCTATCGATTGATTGGCCGATTGTATTCAACCATTGGTGGTGAGCCTGATTCAGCAGCTCAATTAATCAGAGTATTTGCTTCAGGTGACTTAACTCAACAAGCTCAAACAAAGTTTCCTAAAAGTATTGTCGGTGCACTAAGCACTATGTCGAGCGAACTCTCGCATATTATGAAAGCCATTAGCTCATCCGCAGGACAAGTATCAGATGCGGCAAAAGTAATGAATCAAACTTCGGCAGATAATCAGAGTTTAGTCATTGACCAGAAACAGCAAACGCTAGATGGGGCCAATGCCATCAGTGAAATTTCCACTTCAGTACAAGAGATTGCACGTCTGACCAGTGAGGCTGCGATGCAAGCTCAAACAGCGGATAAAGAGACAATTAATGGTAATCAGGAAGTAGCCAAAACACTTACCAGCATTGCAGAGTTGGCGGCAAAAGTAGAAGAAGCTGCCAGAGTTATTGATGAACTTTCCGAAGACAGCAAACAAATTGGCACCGTTGTTGAAGTTATTGCAGACATTACCGAACAAACCAACCTATTGGCATTGAATGCTGCTATTGAAGCGGCCCGTGCTGGTGAACATGGCAGAGGCTTTGCCGTGGTTGCTGATGAAGTTCGTGGTCTCGCCAGCCGTACCAAAGAGTCGACGCTCAATATTCAGAAATTAATTGAAAAGACTCAAAGTAGAACGGTAATCGCAGTGAAAGTCATGGAAGAAGGCAAAAACAAAGCCCATCAATGTGTCACCCAGGCAGAACATGCCGGTGAATCTTTGGAGGTCATCAGCCGTTCAGTTACCGCCATCAATGATATGAATGCTCAGATAGCCAGTGTCGCCGAACAACAGTCAGCCGTCGCTGAAGAAATTAACAATAACTTTCGCAGGATTACCGATGTATCTGATAAGGCGGAAGCGGGATCACAGTCTATTTCTTCACTCAGTACTGAACTGAATCAACTGGCTGATGCACTGCAACAATCCATCAGTAAATTTAAAACTGCAAGTTAAATCATTCACTTCAAGACCATAGAAAATGCCACTTTTCATTAAGTGGCATTTTTGTTTAACAACGCCGTTTAATCGCTTTACACCTCACTTCTGGACATATAGCTCACCCCAAATAGTTACTTAATAGAATATAAAACTCATTAAAAAGTTACTGCGGACGATAACTATCAAGGGCCATAGTTATTCTATAAAAATCAGTACACTAGGATGAGAGAATATGAAGCTATACCAGAAACTCATTGTCTCCAATGTGGTGAGCAGCCTGTTGCTAACCTTAATTATTGTCAGCGCCACTACCTATATCCTGAGTCAGGGTTTATACATGCAAGCTCAGGAAAACCAGGAGAGCAATATGCGGGTAGCCTGGTCAGTGTTAGAGCAACAAGGCCAGCAATTCAGTCTGGAAAACAACCAATTACTGATAGATGGCCAACCCATTGATCAGGATTATGCTGTCGTCGATAAAATCAAACAGTTAGTGGGCGGTACGGCCACTATCTTTCAATATGACACGCGCATATCGACCAATGTGATTAAAGACGATGGCACGCGGGCCATTGGTACAAAGCTCGCACCAGGAGAAGTTTACGACACAGTTTTAAAACAGGCGCAGCCATTTCATGGTGAAGCAGATATTCTGGGAGTACGATACTTTACTGCCTATGAGCCTATTCTGAATAATGAGGGTGAAGTCATCGGCATTTTGTATGTCGGTGTCGAAAAAGCACGGTTTTTCGACATTATTGGCGAGCTGGTGACTAAAAGCATGATATTTGCCATTATTCTGGTAATTATTTCTGCCATTGCCATTCGTCTGTTAACCCGCCGTTTACTGCTGCCGCTTAACGGACTGGAAACGTCGATGAGCAATCTGGCTATGGGTGAGGCCGATTTAACCAAACGGTTACCAATAGTGAATGCCGATGATGAAATAGGCGTGGTGGCCAGTGCCTTTAATAAGTTTATGAATAACTTACAGAATATTATTCGTGATTTACTGGAACATACCCAAAAAACTTCAGAATCTGCCAATCAGCTAACGGATATATCCGATCGCGTCGCCACCGGTTCAGTCAAACAGAAACAAGTGGTAGATGATATCGTTCAGAAAATTAGCCATATCAATTCCACTATCCAGTCAGTTGCCAATAATGCTTCTGAAGCTCAGGAAATTTCCAAAACCGCACAACATTCTGCAGAAAACGGTCGGGCGGTTGTGGCTGAAGCTGCTAACAGTATTAATCAAATTGCTGAAGCCGTTCGACATATGGCGTCTACGGTTACCAATCTCGGCGAACGTTCTGACGAAATAAGTGGCATTCTTCAAGTGATTCAGGATATTGCAGCTCAAACCAATTTATTGGCATTAAATGCCGCGATTGAAGCCGCACGGGCGGGTGAACAGGGACGAGGTTTTGCCGTTGTAGCTGACGAAGTACGCAAATTAGCCGAGCGTACCTCCCAGGCCACATTAGAGATTGGAGAAGTTATCGCCGCAGTCCAATCGGAAACGCAGAATGCTGTTAAACATGCAGATCAAGGTGAAGTACTGGTAAAACACGGCGTGGAACTGGTCGAAAAAGCAGGTCAATCCCTGCTGCAAATTAACGCCGGCGCTCAGCAGACAAATAATGTCATTGAAAATATTGCCTCGGCAGCAGCCCAGGGAAGTGAGGACAGTCAGCAAATTAACAGCCAGATAGACAAAATCTCACAAATGGCAAAAGACCGAGCCGAAATCAGTGAGCAAATATCACAAACTGCTGAGCAACTTGCCTTGCTCTCCGGACGGCTCAAAACTACTGTCGATAAATTCCAGGTTTGATTAAATAGAAAGGCTGCATCAATGTGCAGCCTTTTTTGTTAATCCAGTTTTATCATTTTGCCCTCTTTAACCGACTGCAATGTAGCCACAATCGCTTTGCAGTTAGCCCGGGCATCCTCCAGGCTGAGTAATGGAGCACTATTATTCAACACGCAATTGGAAAAATGTTCGATTTCGTTAACAAACTGATCGGCAGCGGGCACTTCAACCGTTTCATGTTGGCCCGCCTCGGTCCACCACGAAATCTTGGCGGGTTCGTCAGCCGGTTGCCAGGTGGCATGACAGGTGACTCCGCCTAAAGTGCCAATAATTTCGTAGACACTGCGGCGGGCATGTTGAAAACTCATCTCAAACTGGGCGAATTTTCCTTCACCATAATCAAAAATACCGGTCAGACTTAAGTCAGCACCGTGCTCATTTAGATTAGCCACCGCAGTAACGGCTTTGGGCTCCTCTTCAAACCATAATCTGGCAGTATGAATGGCATAGGGGCCAATATCCCACATTGCTCCACCACCATTGGCAATGGGTCGATTAACCCGGTATAAACGTGCCGGTTTCATTGGAAAGGCAAAACGGCTACTGACGGTTCTGACTTCGCCAATAACACCAGATTCGATAATCTCCCGAACTGCATCATGCTGAGGATGAAAACGATACATAAACCCTTCCATCACCGTCACGCCCTTTTCTTTAGCAGCCTGGGTAATGGCATCAATATCTTTAACCGTGAGAGCCATCGGTTTTTCAATCAACACATGCTTGCCATGAGCAATCGCTTTTAATGCCCATTCAGCATGTTCTTCATTGGCCATTGGTAAATGGATCACATCAATATCAGGATGCGTTAATAAAGCTTCAGGGTCATCCCAGGCCTGAATACCGTTATCTGCCGGGGCCAGTTTTTCAATTACTTCCGCTGCAGCCCCTTTACGACGGCTAGCCACAGCGATTAACCGCGCATTGCTGGCTTGCGTAATGGCTGGTATGAGTTTTTCAGTGACACGCGCTGCACCGAGAATGCCCCAGTTCAGAATGTTTTTATCTGCCGTCATTTTTTTCTCCATCAATCATTTGTGCTATCCATCATAACGATTTAAGTTGATTGCACCAAACTTGAAAGTCCCTGCAATAATCAGTGTTTATATCTCCTGACAGATGGCTTATGCTAACCAGTCAGCTTATTTATCCATAAGGAGAGATTATGACAATCGAAGTTGGACAACAAATACCCGATGGCAAACTCACAGAGTGTGTGGAGTTTGATCCTCAGAATGGCTGCCCGATGAATCCATCTCCGATGGATGTACGTGAAATGGCAAAAGGCAAAACCATTGTTTTATTCACGGTTCCCGGCGCTTTTACCCCTTTATGCTCATCTCAACATCTGCCCGGTTTTATTGAACATGCTGAAGAATTAAAAGCCGCTGGCGCTGATGAAATCTGGTGTTTAGCGGTGAACGATGCATTTGTGATGGCGGCATGGGGTCGTGAACAAAAGGCCAATGGCAAAGTTCGCATGATGGCAGACGGTAGTGCGGAATATATTAAAGCATTAGGTCTGGATCGTGATTTAACCGGTGGTGGAATGGGTGTACGTTCATTCCGTGCAGCGATGATCATTACCGATGGCGAAGTGAAATACATTGGTGTTGAAGGTTCGGGTGAGTTTGGTAAATCCAAAGCCGAAACCATTCTTGAAGAATTAAAAAAATAAACCAATTACGTTATCTGTTTGCTGAAAGGGCAGTGTTGATCACTGCCCTTTTTTATTCAGGCCTGCAATAACTTGACGCCGTCAGATGAGCCAACAAACACGGCTTTGGCAACATCAGCAAAAATCCCATGCTCAACTACTCCCGGCATCACTGTCAGTAAAGCATTGATCTGTGCGGTTTCAAACGTCGTAAACTGCATATCCAGAATCAAATTCCCTGCCGCACTGTAAGCAACATTGTCACCCGCGGCATTTAATCTCAAACTGCCTTTGGCCTGTAATTTGGACAAGCGATTCAATACCAGCTGTGCTGCCTGCGGGATTACCTCAATTGGAATGGCATTTTTCTCACCTATTTTGTTCACCATTTTGCTTTCATCGACCATCACATAAAAGGCTGTGGCATGACTGGCAAGCAACTTTTCACAAACCAGATCCTGCCCTCTGCCCTTCAGTAAAGTCATATCGCTGGTGACTTCATCTGCTCCATCGACATACATATCCAGATGCGACAGATGCTCTATGGCCATAACTCTAAGCCCGGCCTGTTCGGCCTTAACCCGACTGATCACAGAGCTGGCGACCACTTGAATATCCAGTTGATTTTCTCGTTGACGGCGAGCCAATTCATCAATAAAAAGATTCGCTGTTGATCCTGTCCCCAGCCCCACAATCATGCCATTGTCGACAATTTCAGCGGCTTTGATTGCCACTTGCTGTTTGGGGCTTTGTGGCGTGGCCTCGGTATCAGTAGACATTGACAAACTCCTTGAATGTTTTGGCAAAATTACCGTTTCAGCTTAGCATGGTTAAACCGCCTGCTCATCTTTGATGGAGAAATTCATGGCTCAACTCAATGAAATTATTCAGCAAATTGAAAGCGTCACCGGACTAAGCTGCCATCCGCATCAACTGTCTTCCATCGGAGGAGGTTGCATTAATACAGCGTATCAATTGAAAACGCCCGACAAGCAATTCTTTATCAAGGTAAATAGCCCAAACCTGGCGGATATGTTTGTCGCAGAAGCGCAGGGCCTGCAGGAGATGGCCGCATTGAATGCTGTGCGAGTCCCGGAAGTAATCTGTTTCGGCACCGCTGATGGACATAGTTATCTGGTGCTGGAATATATTGCTTTAGGCGGCATGCGCGGTGGCGCGAATGCCAAACTCGGTGAACAACTGGCCCTGCTCCACCAACAGCCCCAACCCTATTTTGGTTGGCACATGGATAATACCATTGGCAGCACGCCACAATTAAATGATCGCTCAAATAATTGGGTGGAGTTCTGGCAACAGCAGCGTTTGGGTAAACAACTGGAATTTGCTGCAAGCAATGGTTTCAGAGGCAGTCTGCAAAAAAATGGCGAACGGCTTATTGATGAGTTGCCCGCCTTTTTTACCGATTATCAGCCACAAGCCTCCCTGTTGCACGGTGATCTGTGGGGGGGAAATGCTGCCGGTGATGAACAGGGTAATCCGGTGATATTTGATCCGGCCTGTTACTACGGTGATGCCGAAACCGATTTGGCGATGACCGAATTATTTGGGGGGTTTGGCGGCGATTTTCATGCGGCTTATCGCAATGTTCGTGCTGTCGACTCAGGCTATCGCACACGCAAAACGCTTTACAACCTTTATCATATTATTAATCATCTCAACCTGTTTGGTGGCGGCTACCTCGGTCAGGCCGACGCCATGATTTCACAATTACTGGCCGAGCTACGGAGTTAGTTACGAATGAGTCAAATCAAAGTGTTATTTGTCTGCATGGGCAATATATAGCGAATAACGGCATATAATAGTTTAGCGCTTATTGTGTACCAATTATGTGTACCAATCAGTTTTTCAACACATTGAATCGCCATCGACTCACGATACTCATTCATGTCCTCAGGATGCTCAGTTGTAGCCATCACCAAATCATCCAATGACCACCATGTCATCTTCTGCTCATCGATGACCATACGGATTGGTTGGCCATAAAGCTCTGCCGGATTGGCATAGGTGGTTAGCTCACTCATGGCCATCACCTATCATCAACATTGGTCGTGTGGTATCAATGACTAATGTCTTAAAGCGTGGATCGATAGGTTTGCCCTGGATATCAAAGCCAAAGTGATAAAACTCAACCTGATGGCCAACTGAACCTGCAGCAATTGCTGAGCGTCGTTCCATGGGTGTAATACCACCACAAGTGAAAAGAATACCATTGGTCAGTTGGATAATTAGTGGGCATCCATACTGTCACGCCAGCCCCAGACATGGCCGGTGGCGAACTTTGGTTTAACGTTTTCATTAGCGGGTAATTGTGAAATAGCCTGAACGAAGCGCAGGCGGGAATATTGTTGCATAGACATGCTGATGTCTCCTTTGGTTTTTTTAGAAACCATCACCAATACTGCTAAATAAGGGTGATGGATGTACGCGGGTTAGCAGACCGGGAACCAAAGAGAACCGGCAGCCCCGAAGGGCTCCCACGCACACCCACCATAAACTATGGGCACAAAAAAACGCGTACTCGACGCGCTGTGCGTCTTTGGTTTATTCCAGTCTGCTAAAACCGGCACCAGATTTAGCTGGTGAAATTAAAGATTAGGCGTTTTAATGGGCGATGTCAAACGATTGCAAGGATAAAAAGTATGCCGGGCCTGCTGAGGAAAATTTATTCAAAAAAGTTCCTTTTAATAGTACTGATTTCATTCGTCATATTAATTTTACCTGTAATAGTTTTTATATGGTTCTTTCATGGCTATTCCATAGGCAGTCCCATGGATTTTGCCGATTTTGCTAACTATTACAGTGGCATAGTAACTCCTTTACTTACTATAGGATCAGTTATTGCTTTAGTTATTACATTAAATTATCAACGAATCCAGTTTAGGGATCAGCAGAACGCGCACCGATTAGAACTGCTATTAGCAAGATTTGATAGTGCACATGAGGCGTTCGAGAGAATAACTAATGGACCATTTAATCACTCATCCGAGCCTGAAGCTATAAGCTTAAACTCTGTATTCTTTATTAAAGGAAATGTCTCTGATAAAAGCAGGTCATTAGATGAGGCAATGCGAATATTACACATACTTGATGTAGGAAATTATAAAGTCCTTACTCCATCTGATCTTGATGCAAAACATCCAGGATATGGAAGGTACTTTTTATTTATTTCACAAGTGAGAGTCAAAGGATTGTCTCTAATCAACTTATATAAGCATTTTTCTCAATTCACTACTTCGAATGATAAATTTGTAGTGAAATATCTTCAACCGATTGTGGCTGATTCCATATATCGATTATCAAGTTGGAAGATGATATCTAAAGAGGATGAAGCAAGATATATAAGTGATATTGAGTCAGTCGAGAAATCAAAACAAGTTTAGAAATAAGGCGGTAGATGCACGAATTGAGAGCTTACGTTACAAGGAGCAAGGAAACGATTCGCACATCCACCATTGTTGTGCTGCAGTGACGAATTACATCCGTCAGAGTTGATTCTAGCCATTCAATAAACCGCATACAATCGATGAATCGTCCCGAGTTTTTCGGAGGGATTTTTATTTGAGTCATGCCG
>TARA_R110002110_G_scaffold302090_1_pt1 | contig 125790 bp, 116 predicted proteins | sample TARA_R110002110 | Tara Oceans TARA_R110002110 (sample SAMEA4397330) | marine metagenome | biome: Polar Biome; feature: [SRF] surface water layer (ENVO:00010504); material: water (ENVO:00002006), including particulate matter (ENVO:01000060) such as... | depth 5 m | reverse complement strand
TTGGGACCACTGATTAACCACGAAATGAATCGCTGTATCAGTTGTTACCGCTGTGTACGTTTTTATCAAGACTATGCTGGCGGTACAGATTTGGCGGCACTGGCTTCGCACGATCACGTGTATTTTGGGCGGCATCGAGACGGTGTGTTGCAAAGTGAATTTGCCGGAAATCTAGTGGAAGTTTGTCCTACCGGCGTGTTTACCGATAAACCACTACTTAACGATTACAGCCGTAAGTGGGACTTACAGTCGGCCCCCTCCATTTGTGTCGGTTGTGCGGTGGGTTGCAACACGTCTCCTGGCGAACGCTACGGCAAACTAAAGCGTATCCAGAACCGGTTCAATCATGAAGTAAACGGTTATTTTTTATGTGATCGCGGCCGATTTGGTGCTGATTTTGTCAACAGTGACTCCCGACTCAATTTTGCCGGCGTTCGGCAGGAAGATGGTAGTTACCGTGCCATCAAAGCAGACGACGCCTTGAGCGAGGTGGCGAGTTTGTGCCAGCAGGGAACTGTTGCTGGCATAGGGTCTCCTCGTGCCTCGGTAGAGGCAAATTACCTATTGCGTCGGTTTGTAGGGAGTAAACATTTTTCTACAGGCATGGGTGATTCGGAATGTGCTTTAGTTCAGCAGGTTGTCGATACACTCAGTCATACTCGTGCTATTAGTCCTTCTCTTCATCAAATTGAATCTGCTGATGCGGTGTTAATTCTTGGTGAGGATGTCAGCAATACCGCCCCCCGTTTGGCTTTAGCACTTCGCCAGGCAGCCCGCAGTAAAGCACGTGAATTGGCGGCGGATATGCATCTGGAACCATGGATGGATGCTGCGATACGGAATCTGGCGCAAGATCAGTACAGCCCTGTGTTTATTGCCGGAGTTCACGAAAGTCGCCTCAGTGATATTGCTGAGAGTAGTGTTTCTCTGGCGCCGGATGATATTGCTCGCTTGGGGTTTGCTGTAGCGGCGGAAATAGCCGGGCGTCGCTTAGATGGCGTCGATACTGCGATAGCGGCACTGGCGAGCACCATCGCTTCGGCGTTAAAAGCCGCGAAAAACCCATTAATTGTTTCCGGTGTCAGCTTATTAAATGCTTCAGTCCTAGAGAGTGCTGCCGCTGTGGCGGAGGCTCTGTTGTCTGAGCAGTCTGAAGAGAAGAATGTAATGCTTAGCCTGAGCGTCCCGGAATGTAATAGCCTCGGCGTAGCCATGGTGGATGATGGCGAAGGTGTGGGGTTTGATGAGCTGGCCGAGCGTGCTGCCCAAGGTGATATTGATACCTTGATTGTTCTTGAAAATGATCTTTATCGACGGGTAGCTGCTGAAAAAATTGATCAGATGCTGGGTAATATCAAGCAGCTTGTCGTTTTGGACTCTTTGGATAATGCCACCTTGTCAAAGTCACACGTTGCCCTGCCTGCTGCAACTTTCGCTGAGTCAGAAGGTACGTTGATCAGTAGTGAGGGGCGGGCTCAGCGTTATTATCCGGTATTTGTGGGAGCAGATGACCGTCTTGCCAGTTGGCAGTGGTTGTCCGAGCTTGGTCAGGTATTGGGGTTGTCGGGGTTTGATCAATTGGCGCATTTTGACCAGGTGGAACAGGCCTGTGCTCAGGATATATCCGCATTATCTAATATTGCTTCTGCCGCACCAGATCACCTGTTCCGGAATCACGGGTTAAAAATACCTCGGCAACCCGCCCGCTACAGCGGTCGTACTGCTATGCGAGCCAATGTGTCGGTTCATGAGCCCAAGCAGCCGACAGATGATGAAACACCATTGTCGTACAGTATGGAAGGTTTGAATGTTGGTCTTCCTAGTTCATTGATGTCCTATAGCTGGTCTCCAGGTTGGAACTCCAATCAGTCCATACAAAAATTTCAGCATGAAGCAGGTGGTGAAATTAAGGGTGGATCAGCGGGAGTACGATTAATTTCCCCTGGTCAGGGCGTAGATTTGCATAACTGTTCTGTGCCTAATGCCTTTCAGCCGTCAAGTGCTGGAGCGTTGTTGGTTCCCGTTTATCGGGTTTTTGGCAGCGATGAATTGAGCCTCCAGGCTCGTGCCATTGCTGAGTTGGCTGGTGATGCTCAGGTCATCATGTGCTCAGACGATGCGAGCAAGCTTCAAGTTTCCGATGGTGATGGTGTTGATGTGATAGCCGGTGACACAAAGGTTTCATTGGAAGTGTTGGTCGATTCTTCATTGGCAAAAGGCTGTGTTGGCTTTACCCGGGGAATGCCGGGAACGGAGTCATTGGTGGTTGGTTCAATGGCATTGCTGCAAAAAGCGGAAGATTGGCAGCGTCGCAAGCCCCAGCTCATTGCCACGGATAATCCTAACGCCCCCAACCCTGAACACCGTGGTACCCAAAGTGGGGTGTCGTATGTCTGATGGAATGATTGTTTTGTTTGCTTTCGTTGTGTTGCTTGGTGCGGTGGGTGGTGCTGCAGTGATGACTTGGTGGGAGCGTCGCTTACTGGGTATTTGGCAAGACCGCTATGGCCCAAATCGGTTGGGTCCTTTTGGTATTCTGCAAGTAGCGGCGGACATGTTGAAACTGCTCACTAAGGATGATTGGGTTCCCCCGTTCGCCGATAAAATTGTATTTATCTTTGCTCCCACCGCCATTGTGATGGCCATGATGCTGGGTTTTGCCGTGGTGCCATTTGCACCCGGGTTACAAATTATCGATATGAATATCGGTTTGCTTTTCTTCCTTGGTATGACGTCATTGGCGGTATACAGCGTTTTGCTGGGTGGTTTGGCTTCCAATAATAAATATGCTTTGTTAGGTGGATTGCGCTCTGCGGCCCAAATGGTCAGCTATGAAGTGTTTATGGGGCTGTCACTGATGGGTGTGGTGATGCTCTCTGGTAGCTTTAATCTCAGGGAGATTGTTGAATCACAGGCTGACGGCTGGTATTGCATTTCACAGTTTCTAGGCTTGTTTGTGTTCACCATTGCCGGTATTGCCGAAAGCCATCGCTTGCCATTTGATTTACCTGAAGCCGAACATGAACTCACCGCGGGTTTTCATACGGAATATGGCGGTATGAAATTCGCCATGTTTATGCTGGGTGAATATCTAGGGTTGATCTTAATTTCCAGCATGATCGTTACCCTGTTCTTTGGTGGTTGGCTGGGGCCTTGGCTTCCCCCCATTGTATGGTTTGGTCTTAAAACCTTTATCGTCATCTGCTTCTTTGTACTGCTAAGGGCAGCTATCCCTCGACCTCGTTATGACCAGCTAATGTCCCTAGGCTGGAAAGTTATGTTGCCCCTGTCCTTGGCTAATTTAGTGTTTACTGGCGCCATAGCACTCTGGTTAGCGGGGCTGTCGAATGGAGGTGCAGCATGATTAGTCAGTTGCGAACCATGTGGCGCGTGTTAATGCACACATTTACACCTGCTGAAACCGTTCAATATCCTGAAGAAAAACCTTATTTGTCCCCTCGTTATCGAGGCCGTATCGTTTTGACCCGTGACCCTGATGGGGAAGAGCGTTGTGTGGCATGCAACCTCTGTGCGGTAGTTTGTCCGGTAGATTGTATCGCTCTACAAAAAGGTACCCGCGATGACGGTAGTTGGTATCCGGAATTTTTTCGGATCAATTTCTCACGTTGCATTATGTGTGGCATGTGTGAAGAGGCTTGCCCGACCTACGCTATTCAACTGACACCAGATTTCGAGATGTGCGAATACGACCGTCAGAATATGGTGTATGAAAAAGAACATTTGTTAATTAATGGCACAGGTAAATATCACGACTACAATTTTTACCGGGTGTCGGGGATGCAAACGGGCTGGAAAGACAAAGGTGAGGCTGAGAATGAAACTCGGCCCATTGATGTCCGGAGCCTACTTCCATGAAAAGGGTGTCATTAAGAATCAAGATGATGAGCGGGTTGTCTAGGGGGGCGAGATGTTAGAGTTGGTCCTTTTCTATATGGCATCAACCATTGCGTTGGTCTCAACAATTCTTGCGCTAACCCGTGCCAATGCCACCCACGCGTTGATTTATCTAATTTTATCTCTACTGGCTGTCGCGGTGGTCTTTTATTTGATTGGCGCTCCGTTTGCTGCGGCTTTAGAAGTGGTGATCTATGCCGGTGCGATTATGGTGTTGTTTATTTTTGTGATTATGATGCTGAACCTGGGCGAAAAGGGTGATCGGCGTGAGAAACAATTGCTCAAGCCCCAAGTCTGGATCGTCCCCGTTATCCTTGCATTGCTCTTGCTGGTTGAGCTGGTGTTAGTGCTTTCACATAGTGCGCCTGCTGCTACGCAAGGGTTGGTTACGCCTAAACAAGTAGGGCTGACATTATTTGGCCCCTACGTTCTCGCTGTTGAAATTGCTTCTATGTTGCTCTTGGCCGGATTGATCGGCGCCTATCACCTCGGTCGCCGCTACCTTGAAGAGGGCAGAGAGAGCAAAGAAACCAGAGCCAGTAAAGTCGGTAAAGAGGGGGGGAGTTAATGGACGGTGTCGGCATTCCTCTGGATCATGTTTTGTTGTTGTCTGCTTTGTTGTTTATTTGCGGGTTATTGGGGCTGATGATGCGACGGAATATCATTTTTATTTTGGTGTCTCTGGAAGTCATGCTCAATTCATCGGCGGTAGCCTTTGTTGCTGCGGGTGCTCGATGGGGACAGGCCGACGGTCAAATCGTGTTTATGATGATTCTTGCCGTAGCGGCTGCCGAAGTAGCTGTGGGTTTGGGCTTGGTGCTTCAAATCCAGCGCCGTTTCAAAAGCCTGGATATGGATGATGCCAATAGGATGAGAGGATGATCTTATGTTGAGGTTGACCCTATGTTGAAACTGCTCCCGCTCATTCCTTTATTTCCTTTGGTTAGCTCAATCTTATTAATGGTGACCTTGGGGAAAATGCCAAAAAGGTTCGTGGCGATTCTTGGTGCAGGTTCCGTAGGGTTGGCTGCAGTGGTTACCTTGTTGGTGGGGTTGGCCTTTATGGAGTCAGGCCAACCGCATCACCAGATTTTATGGACCTGGATGCAAGTAGGAAATTTCTCACCTGATATCGCCTTTTATCTGGATGGGCTGACGTTGGTGATGATGTCAGTGATCACTGGTGTTGGCTTTTTGATTCATTTGTTTTCTACAGAATTTATGGAAGATGACGTCAGCTTTAGCCGTTATTTTGCTTACTTAAATATGTTTGTGTTTGCCATGCTGATATTGGTGATGGCGGATAACCTGCTGCTGTTGTATCTAGGGTGGGAAGGTGTGGGTGCCTGCAGTTATTTGTTGGTTGGATTTTGGTATCAAGACCCAGCTAATGGTGCCGCAGCTCGTAAAGCCTTTGTGGTGACACGGATAGGCGATGCAGCTATGGCTGTGGGCCTATTCTTACTGTTTACCGAATTGGGAACGCTGGATATACAACCTATGGCCGAGGCTGCCAAAGCTCAGTGGCAAGTGGGTGATACCTTGCCGGTTATTGCTTGTTTATTACTTTTGGGCGGTGCAGTGGGCAAGTCGGCTCAGTTGCCGTTACATACGTGGTTGCCAGATGCTATGGCTGGGCCGACACCTGTCAGTGCATTGATTCATGCGGCAACGATGGTGACAGCCGGCGTGTATCTGATTGCACGAACTCATGAACTATTTTTGCTCGCGCCCCCGGCGATGTTGGCGGTGGCACTCGTAGGGTTGATCACTTCCTTGATGGCAGCCTTTACGGCTCTAAACCAACACGACATCAAAAGGATTCTGGCGTATTCCACTATTAGTCAGATTGGCTATATGTTTTTGGCTTTGGGCGTGGGTGCTTGGGCCGCGGGCATTTTTCATTTGGTTACACACGCATTCTTTAAAGCGTTGCTGTTTTTGGCCGCAGGCGCAGTAATTCACTGTCTGCACCATGAACATAATATTTTCAAAATGGGTGGTCTGCGGACTCGCTTACCGGTGGTGTTCTGGAGTTTCCTTATTGGTTCGGCGGCATTGGCGGCATTGCCGTTGACCTCTGGGTTCTTCAGCAAGGATATGATCCTGTTGCAGGCTTATGAGCTGCCAGGTGTTGGCCCTTGGTTGTGGGCAGGTGGTTTGCTTGGGGCATTATTGACAGCCATTTATAGTTTCAGGCTGGTGTTTGTGGTGTTCTTTGGTGAAACAAAAATGGAGCCTGATAAGCAACCGGGTTCTCGTATGGCAGTGCCGTTGTCACTGCTGTGTGTTTTGTCTCTGGTTGGAGGGTTTTTTGCCCTGCCATTGGTGCCATTGGCGTCTGTATTTCCTGTTGCAGGTGAACACCATCCCAGTCACTTGATAGAAGGTATTTCTATCGCGATTCCACTTATTGGTTTGGCCGTTGCGTATATGATTTTCCTAGGTGGTCAATGGAAAATAGATGGCTTGGTCAATTCGGCTCCGGGACACATGCTGAAAAAATTCTGGTTCAGCGGCTGGGGCATGGATTGGCTCTATGACAAATTATGGGTCCGGCCCTATAAATTCCTCGCTTATATTTTGAGGCGGGAGTGTCTGGATGATATCTACAACACCATCGTTAAATTATGTCAGTTTCTTTTTATGGCACTTAGCCATACACAGACAGGTCGATTACGGTGGTATGCCACCAGTATGGTGTTTGGCTTGATATTGGTCATTGCCTTGCTGCAGGGGGTGATCAAATGATTCTTGTTAACCTCATTCTTATTTTACTGGTTGGTGGTGTGATTGCCTGGATATCAGAACGCCAACACCCGGGATTGCCTCGCTGGATTGCATTGCTGGTGATTGTGTTTGATCTGGGTTACCTGATAGCAGCGGCTGATCTGTCATGGGATAAAATCACGATTGTGCCTGATCCGTCGGAGGCGGCTACCTGGCTGATGCACTACAAAGCAGAGTGGATACCACGTTTTGGTATCAGTTTTGAATTGGCAATGGATGGGCTTAGCTTGTTAATGGTCATCCTGACATTGGTGTTGGGTGCTATTTCTGTTAGTGCCTCTTGGACTGATATTAAACAGCGCACAGGGTTCTTTGAGGCAAATTTACTGTGGACCTTAGCTGGCGTACTTGGAGTGTTTTTAGCGTTGGATCTGTTTCTGTTCTTCCTGTTCTGGGAAGTGATGTTAGTGCCCATGTATCTGATTATTGCCATTTGGGGACACGAAGGTCGGGGTTATGCCTCCATGAAATTCTTCATCTTTACCCAGGTTAGTGGCTTGATGATGCTGTTTGCGATTTTAGGCTTGGTGGTACTGAATCAACGTAGTACCGGTTCGTATAGCTTTAGTTATTTTGACTTGTTGGGACATGGTGTCACGGGTGATATGGCCTACGTGTTGATGTTGGGCTTCTTTGTCGCATTTTTGGTCAAGCTTCCAGGATTTCCCTTTCATACCTGGCTGCCCGATGCTCATACCCAAGCGCCTACTGCGGGCAGTGTCATTCTTGCAGGTATTCTGTTGAAAACGGGAGCCTATGGCCTTATCCGTTTTGTGGTGCCTCTGTTTCCCCATGAAGCTATGGCCTTTTCCCCTATAGCTTTGGCATTAGGTGCGGTCGGTATTATCTATGGCGCAGTACTGGCCTTTGGGCAAGATGACTTTAAGCGCCTGGTAGCTTATAGCAGCGTCAGTCATATGGGTTTTGTGCTTCTAGGAGTGTTTGCCTGGAACGCACTGGCTCTCCAGGGCGCAGTGATGCAGATGGTTGCTCATGGTCTGAGCACAGCTGCGCTGTTTATGATTGCAGGGTCATTGCAAGAACGGCTTCATACCCGAGATATGTCCAAAATGGGGGGCCTCTGGCAAAACATGCCACGTATGGGTGCCATGGCAATGTTCTTTATGTTGGCATCAGTAGGACTGCCGGGATTAGGCAATTTTGTTGCGGAGTTTATGGTGTTGGTGGGGCTATTTAAAGTCGCGCCAGCGGTGGCGGCGGTTTCCGCACTGGGTTTAGTGGTTGCGGCTATTTATTCTTTGGCCATGATGCAACGTGCTTTTCAGGGTAAGCCCAATGAGCGTTTGCGATTGCCGGATTATGGCGCCAGGGAAATGCTGACCATGGTGGTGATGGTTGTTGGCTTGGTGTGGCTGGGGCTTTATCCTCAGCCCGTGTTGGATACTGCTCAGCCCGTATTGGATAGTTTGATCGCTTTAGTGGGTCCAGCAGCTGAGGTCGCGGGAGACCCCGGTAATATTCAAGTTGCGGGGATAACGAAATGAGTGCCGCAATGAGTTCAGTGACGACCCCTGCCTTGAACGCAGTTATGAGTTTGGTTGAACTGCAATCGATCCTGCCATTAATTGTATTAACGTTGGTCATTGTCGTGTTGATGTTGGTTATTGCCTTCAAACGAACCCATGGGCTAACGGCCGGGTTTACTGTGGCAGGACTACTGTGCACGTTACTGTCTATACCCATAGCAGTAGCGGTGGGTGAGCAAGAAATGACGTTGTTGAGTGTTGACCGCTACGGTATTTTTTTCGCGGTGTTGCTATTGGGCGTCTCATTGGCGAGTGCCATACTGTCTTGGGAATACTTGCGCCACCGCAGCGGGCGTAATGAAGAATATTATTTACTCTTATTGTTGGCAACACTCGGTGCGTTAGTGCTGGCCTTTGCTAGCCACGTCGTGTCATTGCTATTGGGGATGGAGCTTCTGGGCGTTTCTTTGTATGCAATGATTTCTTATCCTGACAAGGGAAAGCTGCCGTTAGAGGCTGCCATTAAGTACCTAGTATTGTCTGGGTGCGCCTCCGCTGTATTACTGTTTGGCTTTGCACTTTTATATGCGGCTCTCGGCAGTATGTCGTTTGTGGAAATGGGCGAACGTTTGGTGTCAGCGACAGATAATGAAGTGCTCATTCTTGCTGGCACGGCACTGGTGCTGACAGGTATAGGGTTCAAGCTATCTATTGTGCCATTTCATATGTGGACGCCGGATGTGTATCAAGGTGCGCCGTTGCCTGTTGCCGGATTTTTGGCGACGGTATCTAAGGGGGCCATTTTTGCTGTGTTATTGCGTTTATTTATGGAGGCGCAATTACATCAATACAAGACACTATTGGTCGCACTAAGTGTACTTGCCGTGGCCTCTATGTTGGTGGGCAATTTGCTCGCATTACAGCAACAAAATGTGAAACGATTGTTGTCTTACTCTTCTATCGCTCATTTTGGTTATCTGTTGATTACTCTTGTGGCTGGTGGCGTGTTGGGTGGCGGTAATTTTGCCGTGGAGGCCGCAAGTTATTATGTGGTGGCGTATGTGGTGACGACACTCGCGGCTTTCTCCGTAATCAGCGTTCTATCCAGTGATGGTGAAGGCGAGAAACAGGGGGTGGCGGATCTTACGGGGTTATTTTGGCGGCGTCCTTTGTTGGCGGGTTTGTTAACGCTATCATTGTTGTCTCTCGCTGGGATCCCCCTGACAGCAGGCTTCATTGGCAAGTTGTATGTGTTCGCTTCAGGCATTGAGGGCGCGCTTTGGATATTGTTAGGCGCGCTCATTCTCGGGAGCGCCGTTGGTATTTACTACTACTTGAGAATAATTTATGTCATGACACTTCAGGAAGATAATAAGACTACTGGCAGTGCGATCCTATGGTTGGGTGAGTCAGTAGCCTTATTGCTTGTGGTACTGGTTGTCTGGCTTGGTATTTTTCCCCAGCCAATCATGGTGTATATCGGTGAATTTTTTTAACAATTATTACTTGCTCTTATTGGGATGTTTTGTATTCTCAAAGTAGGTAAAAAATAAAAAAGGCCTTTATTTATGTTGCACTCCGTAGAACTCAAAGATTACATGCTTTCTAACCCAGTTAAAGTTAAGGCTGATGCCGATCTTTTTGATGCTGTTGAAGCGATTCTTGAGTACAAAATTTCAGGTGTCTGTGTGGTAGATGACGAGAATCATTTGCTGGGAGTACTTTCAGAAATGGATTGCTTGGAGGCAATCCTCAGTGCTATGTATAACGATGAGACGAGTGTCGGTTTGGTGAAGGATTTTATGTCCACGGATATTTATTCAGTGTCACCTCATGCAGATATTGTGGATGTGGCGCAAGACATGTTGAAGCGAAGATTCCGCCGCTGTCCTGTGGTTCAGGATGGCAAGTTGGTGGGGCAAATTACTTGTCGTCAGTTGTTACGTGCCATCGAAAAATTTCCCCGCTCTTAATCTTCCTATAAACAGTATTTTGTTTATGAAAAGCAACCAAATTTGGTTGCTTCTAAGATCTAACATTTTCTTTCTTGGCCAAAGGCCTCTGCGATTTTTAGCGGTGCAGACAAGTTCAAAAATTTCCCCTAATACAGGTTAACTGCCGGTATTAGGTTGTCATGTTTGGCCTGATTTTTACCGAGTTGCATGAGTAACAGGTAACCAATAGCCATCATTAAAATCATGGCTCCGGTCCATAATAGTGATTGCTGGGGGTGTGCAGGTAGGGTGCCTAACTGATAGACGATAACAGCCACGGAGTAGGCTAATAAAGTGTTCCAAGTGGCTGAGAAAAAGGCCCAGGTACCTCCAGCCTCCTTGTAGATAGCCCCTAATGTTGCGACACAGGGCATATAAAGAAGAATAAAAAGGATGTAACAAAAGGCTGCCAAAGGACCTTCAAATAACTGCTGCATTAATGTGATCGTTGAGACTTCTACATGTTGTGCTGCAGCCGAGGCTTCCTGGTTTGCCAAATCACCGACATTAAGTCCTAAGGGATCTCCCCACATAGTATTCACTTCAGCAAGGTTTGCTGGGATTGTAGCCACGGCTTCAAAAAGCATGTCGCCAATATTGACTGGCGCATTAGGTTCGTGACCATTTTCATTTCTAGCCATATCGGAATAAAGCGCATCCAGAGTGCCTACGACCACTTCTTTGGCAAAGATACCACTGAAAAGACCTACGGTAGCGGGCCAGTTTTCTTCTTTTACGCCGAGAGGTTCAAAAATTGGGGTGATCGTTTTGCCAATGGCAGAGAGTAATGAGCGTTCGGTGTTTTCATTATTGAAGCTGCCATCAGTGCCGATAGAATTTACAAAATTTAGAACGATTACCACGATTACAATGGCCTTCCCCGCACGCATCATAAAACCATGAAGTCGATGCCATGTATGAATGAGAAGCCCTCTCAGTGTGGGGGTATGGTAGTTAGGTAGCTCCATAATAAATGGTGCGATATCTCTGCTCAGCATTTTTCGGCGGACTAATAAGCCGGTTAGCATAGCAAGAGCAATGCCTATAACGTACAGACCGAAGACTACGTTCTGGCCATTTTCGGTAAAAAAGGCGGTGGCAAATAGGATGTAAACTGTCAGCCTAGCACCACAGGACATAAAGGGAGCCATTAGCGTTGTGAGTAAGCGATCTTGGTGCGTATCCAGCGTACGACTGGCCATAACTGAGGGTACATTACAGCCAAAGCCCACCACTAATGGAACAAACGATTTGCCTGGTAATCCGAGACTGCGCATTAAACGATCAAGAATGAACGCAGCGCGGGCCATATAGCCCGAGTCTTCCAGAAAGGTCTGGAATAAGAACAGTGTTCCTATTACGGGCAAGAAGCTGGCTACCAACTGTATGCCTCCCCCTGCACCATCCGCTATAAACGTTACTAGCCATTGAGGGAAATGCAGGGCTGTGAGTATTTGTCGGGGAAGCTCAACAAAAATTGCTCCTGCCGTCATATCAAAGAAATCAATAAAAGCACCACCAAAATTGATGGTCATCATAAACATCAGGTACATCACCCCAAGAAATGCGGGAAAGGCAAGATAGCGGTTTAGCAGTACAGCATCTAGGTAATCGGATATTGATTTTTTAGTTTGAGTGTCATAGTGGACAGCATCGGCCGTAATTTTATTAATCCAGTGGTACCGATCGGTAATGATGGTGTCCGCAGCACTGGATGCCAGTTGTGTCTCAAGTAGATCTACTTCGTTAGTCATCTGTAGCTGTAGGTCTTCGGGGAACTGAGATAGCACTGCTGCATCTCGTTCCATAACAGCCATTGCTTGAAGCTTGGATGAGTCTGAAGCGTGTTGATTGATTAAGGATAGAATGTTTGTCGCCGTATTCTCAAGTGGCTCGGATACGGTGACGGGGTGGGGGCGGAGGTGATCCTTATGAAGGTAATTGCTGGCCACATCAATTAGCGTTCCTATACCTTCACTTCGGCTGGCTACCAGTGAAACCACGGGAAAACCAATTTTTTCCGAAAGTTCGTAGGGATCTATATGGATACCATTCTGATCAGCGACATCCATCATGTTCAGTGCAACAACCAGCGGAACGCCTGCATCCATTAATTGTGTGGTTAGGTAAAGGCCACGCTCGAGACTTGAGGCGTCAATGATATTGATGATCAGGTCGGCACTGTTTTCTAAGATAAACTGTTGAGCAATTTGCTGGTCTATGGAGTCGTCTTCACAGGAAATATGCAGCGAGTAGGTACCAGGTAGGTCTACTAACTTAAAGTTGGCGCCGGCATGCTTAAAATGACCAATCTTTTGTTCTACAGTAACACCAGGCCAGTTGCCCACTTTTTGGTGGGTGCCGGTAAGGGCGTTGAAGAGTGTGGTTTTGCCGCAGTTAGGGTTGCCCACTAAGGCAATAGTGAATTCTTGGCTCATAATTTGTCTACCAATAGCCCCGCTGCTTCATGGCTTCTGAGGCTTAGTCGGAACCCTCGCACAAGGATGGCTACTGGATCTCCCAACGGTGCGCGGTGTTGTACTAAAAAAGGTGTGCCAGGTGTTAAGCCCAGACTCATTAGTCTATTCCTGTAAGACTCAGGAACATCCTTGAAGTCATTGACTCGGGCTTTGTCGCCCACTTGCAGCTGGTTAAAGGGCATATTCATAGGGATAAACCGTGGATATCTCCGCGTACAAATGATAATCATTATCAATTATATTGTAAGAAGAAGCAATAACCATAGAGAGGAATATGTTGTTTGTCGGGGTATTAATTAATTCAGAATAATCGAAGAATTTTTTACCTGGATCGCCTGGTTTAGCCGCTATATGAGCGGTTTTATGAAAATAGGGTTGGTTGGGTAGTGGCAGCAAATTTAATGTTTTATTTTTGAGGAAATGCGCTTACTGTCCATTGAGAATCCGCCCTGAAAGTATCATCGAAATTTTATTGTTAAAAAGGTAAGGGTAGCTGTCTGTAACGGCATAGAGGATAAGAGGAGAGCCCATATGTATAAATTAGTATTTTTTGTCCCAGAAAGTCATTTGGAGGTGGTTAAGAGGCTCGTATTTGAGGCTGGTGCTGGCCGAGTTGGACATTACGATCAATGCTGCTGGCAAGTGTTAGGTGATGGGCAATTTCGCCCTTTGCCTGGGAGTTCACCTTTTCAGGGTAAAGAAAACCTATTGGAGCAAGTAAGGGAATACCGTGTTGAGTTGGTTTGTCAGGATGAGTTGATTCGGGATGCCATTCACGCTTTATTGGAGGCCCACCCCTATGAAGAACCCGCCTATGATGTATTGCAGTTGGTGAAGATTCCTCTCTGAAGTCCTAGGTGTTAGCTTTTCAAATTTTTCCAGGATCGAGTAATGGTGCCTGTTCTTACTTCAACTCGGCTCGCTTTCACATCTTCAAAGTGGTGGCGAAGTGCGAGTTCTATAACGGGAAAAGCAAGCTCGTGCCAAGGAATTTCGTGTTCATAAAATAGAGCAACTTCTAAAGATTCAATGCCGGGGCTAAAGTTGGCGTCGCTCATTGCTCCCCGGTAAAACATGTAAACTTGATTGATATGGGGGATATCAAAAATACCACTAAGCCTTGGGTTGTCAATGCGGGCATTGGCTTCCTCCTCACATTCTCGTAGTGCGCCTTGTAGGGAGGTTTCTCCGTTCTCCATGAATCCAGCAGGCAGGGTCCATAGTCCTAAACGTGGCTCAATAGCTCTCCGGCATAACAACACCTTGTCATCTAAAATTGGTATACATCCAGCAATAATGCGTGGATTCTGGTAGTGGATCGTATCGCAGTGGTCGCAAACGTGCCGTTCGCGGTTATCACCATCTGGTATTTTCAAGTTTACGGGGTTGCCGCATTGACTACAAAACTTCATAAATCACACTGTAATATTGAAAAATTTGTTGATAGCGTCAGTATATATATAAACGTAGGGTGAGATAGTTATGTTGAGGTTGATTACAGAGCAATTGGCATGCTTGCCGGTTGAACGATCATTGCCTGTCGATGACGAAATGGGGGAGGCTGCCATTTTGTTGGCGTTAGTGAATGATCCTGATGATCCAAAAATTATTCTGACGAAGCGTGCTGAACACCTGAACTCTCATCGAGGGGAAGTTGCGTTCCCTGGCGGGAAATGGGAGGAGAATGACACAGATTTATTAATGACAGCTCTTCGTGAAACGGAGGAAGAAATTGGTTTACATCCAAGCAGTGTTCAGGTGATTGGTAGCCTTCCTGCTAACTTCTCTCGTCACAGTATGCGAGTCAGGCCCTATGTGGGCGTGATCCCTCCTGGTTTGTCTCTTAGGGCTAATCCTGATGAGTTAGATGCAGTATTTGATGTGCCACTGCGGTACCTTTTGGACCGATCTAATTTGGTGGTGGACCGTTTTACTGGCCCCGATTACAGATTGAGAATGCCCTGTTATATTTACCAGGGCTATCGGATTTGGGGGTTTTCCTTGGTTGTTTTAACAGATTTTCTCAATTTAACACTTAATGCGGGTATTGAGCTCCATTATCCCGATAGGGTTGACTTAAGGCTTGATATTGACGACTAGGAGTCAGATTTTAAACTTGTCTGAAGTTGTGAGTGGTTGAACCTATGGTCAATTCGTTCGATAATTTGAAAAACTTAGTGTTCATTTCATTGAAATTATCATTAACAACATAGTAGCCACTATCAAGGTGGCTAGTATTGACCACCATTATTGGAAAAAATATGACTGGTATTGTCCCATCCCCCTGCGTTTCAATTTGCTCAATGAATGAGGAAGAGCTTTGTATTGGTTGTTATCGTACTGCAAAGGAGATTAGAGAGTGGTTGTTGATGGAGGATGATGAGCGTATGGATGTGATTGCAAAATCAGCTGAACGGTCTAGAAAGAACAACCCTTTTGCATAATGGGGTGTATGTTTGGCGGGTGATAATTGAAACGGTTTATGTTTAACCCTGGTTGTTAGTTTTCCTCTTCGTCCTCGTCATCGTCCTCGTCTTTATTGGAGCCGTTATCTATTAGTAAGCGTTTCACTTTGAGCCTAGCTATTTTCTTGCCGCTTAGTGTTAAGGTTTCAAAGCGATAATGCCCTATGGTGAAGGTGACGTTGCCGTCAGGAATGTTTTCTAGATACTCTAAAACTAGCCCGTTAATTGTTTTTGGGCCATCTGTTGGAAGATTCCAGTCGTTGGCTTTGTTGATGTCTCGAATTGTTGCAGAACCGTCAATTTCAAACATTTTGTGTTCAAGTTCAACAATTTCTTCCTGTTCATCCTCTGCTTTGTTTGTGGTGAAATCACCCACAATTTCTTCAAGAATATCTTCTAGGGTGACAAGTCCTTCAACCTCACCATATTCATCCACCACCAAGCCAAGTCGTCGGCGAACAAGACGGAAGTTTAATAGCTGTTTGTTCAGCGGGGTGTTTTCCGGTACAAAATAGGGTTCACGAGAAAATCGTTTGATGGCTTCTTTGGTTAAGCCTTCCCCGCCGCTACGTAATAGTCGGGCAACATTTTTCATATGAAGAAAACCTTCAACCTGATTGATGTTGCCTCGGTAAACCGGCAGGCGGGTATAGCCGCAATTGATGATGGTATTTAGTAGGGCGTCGATATCTTCATCTAGGTTTAACCCTATTATCTCATTTCGGGGCACCATGATGTCATTCACGCTCACTTTTTCCAGATCCAAAATATTGATGAGCATGTCTTGGTGTTCAGGTATTTTTCGGCTGGAGACATCCACCACCGTGCGAATTTCATCTTTACTAAGGCCGTCATCCCGGCCCTTGTTGGTGTTAATCCCAAGCATTCTAAGCAAGCCGTTGGATACGTGATTAACCAACCATACGAAAGGGTAAAACAGGGTCAAAAGTGGTAGAAGAATATAGCTCGCAGTGAATGCGATGCCCTCTGGGTGCAGAGCGGCAACGGTTTTCGGTGTAACTTCAGAAAAGATAAGTATTGCGAGGGTAAGTAGTAACGTGGCTATAAATATACCTGCATCACCATAGAGGCGTATAGCAACGACAGTAGCGATAGCTGAGGCGAGGATGTTGACTAAATTATTGCCAATTAAAATAATACCAATAAGTCGATCGGGTCGTTTTAAGAGTTTATATGCTTGGCGGGCGCCACGATGTTTTTTGCGCAGATGTTTCAGCCGATAACGGTTCAAAGACATCATGGCCGTTTCAGAGCTGGAAAAGAATGCCGATAATAAAAGTAGGCCGCCAAGTATACTGAATAGCAGCCAGAGAGGAGCAACGTCCAAAGGAGGAAAAACCTCATATTTTTATTGGGTCGGACATGGTGAAGAAGTTTGCTGTAATTGGCAAGTCTTCTTGATACCAACTTCCTTGTATTTTGGACTCTATTGTTTGAACGAGAACGTCCAGAGATTAAGGGTATTGGTTGGGTTAGGTGCCAATAATTACTTCAAAGACAAACTTACTTCCCCAGTAGGCAAGAGCCATTGCGCTGAAGCCAATTAACGTCCAGCGAATAGCAGTGTTTCCTCGCCAACCTTTCACGTGGCGACCCCACAGTAGAATGGCAAAGAATACCCAGGCGAAGAGTGAAAATACTGTTTTATGAGCTAGATGCTGAGCAAAAAAATCCTCAAAAAATAGAAATCCCGTCGCTAGAGATAAGGTGAGCAGTCCAAATCCGGCCCACAGTACTTCAAATAAAAGAGATTCCATGGTTTGTAGCGGCGGTATTGTTCGCAGAAAGTGGCCTAGTCGTTTATGGCGCAGACGCCAGTTCTGTAAAGCGAGCAATAAAGCTTGGAAAGCGGCAATAGTGATCAGGCTGTAGGCCAGAATTGAGATAAAGATATGAGCGCCGATTGGTGCGGACACGGAGGCCCACAGCGTTCCGGTACTACCAATGAATATCGTTGCCGCAAGGGTAAATATGGCGAGCGGGAACAGTACAAGAAAGAGGTTGTGCACCGGTTTGCGAACACTGCTAATTAGCACAATAAGGTTGATGACAAATACAATTACGGTGGTCATTGGGAGCAGCCCAAAATCCAACCCTTTATCAGTAAAGACCCATTGCATGCTGGCATAACCATGCAAAGCCACGGCGATGGCCGCGACCAGCTGTAACGAAGCAACCTTTAATTCAGGATGCTTTCGAAGTTGCAAAACCTGATAAAAGGTTGCGCAAAGATAAAGGGCGATAGCTGCAATGGCACTTAACATAAATGTGTTATTCGTTGATGGCGACCACTTACTGTAAAGATAACCTATTTTAGGGGCAGTATGTTTCAGAGATAGCTTGTTTTATGGATAAAGTGTGTCACAGATACTGCTAGGCGAAAAGAGCTCGCTATCAACCTTCTTCCAATTCACTAGCGAATTAACCTTTATTACCACGAATTGTTGGCGAGTGTTCACAAAAATCATGAATAAGGTATAGAAGCAGCTTGGATTCCATTCTGTGCTTTCAGGTATACTCTCCATCTCCTAAATTGACATTATGACGACAGAATTCCCATGGCTATGTTTGAAAATCTGAGTGACCGTTTATCCCACTCTCTGAAAAAAATCTCTGGCAAGGCGAGTCTCACCGACGAGAATATTCAGGAAACCTTGCGTGAAGTACGTATGGCTCTACTGGAAGCCGATGTGGCACTGCCGGTCGTTAAAACCTTTGTTGAAGGCGTAAAGCAGCGCGCCTTAGGGCAAGAGGTTAGCCAAAGTCTTAACCCTGGGCAGCAATTCCTTAAAATTGTTCAAGACGAACTTGAGCATGTCATGGGTGACAGTAATGAGGAGCTTAATTTAGCAGCCCAGCCTCCTGCTGTGATATTGATGGCCGGCTTGCAAGGTGCTGGTAAAACGACCTCTGTTGCCAAGTTAGCCAAATTCCTCACTGAGCGTCACAAGAAAAAAGTCATGGTAGTGAGTGCGGATGTGTACCGGCCTGCTGCGATTAAGCAGTTGGAAACATTAGCTGCTGAAGTGGGTGTGGAATTCTTTCCAAGCTCTACTGACCAAAATCCGGTTGATATCGCTCTGAGTGCTGTGCAGTCGGCAAAAACCAAATTTATGGATGTATTGCTGGTTGATACAGCTGGCCGACTTCATATAGATGAAGAGCTGATGAAGGAAATTCAGCAGCTTCATAAGGCCGTTAATCCTATAGAAACCTTATTTGTTATCGACGCCATGATTGGTCAGGATGCGGTGGTTACCGCTAAAGCCTTTAAAGAGGCGCTGCCGCTGACGGGGATAATTCTGACCAAGGTCGATGGCGATGCGCGTGGTGGAGCCGCATTATCAGTCCGGCAGGTGACGGGTAAGCCGATTAAGTTCTTGGGTGTGGGTGAGAAGACTGACGCCCTCGAGCCATTCCATCCAGAGCGTATCGCATCACGGATTCTCGGTATGGGCGATGTGATGTCGCTAATCGAGGAGGTGGAGCAAAAAGTTGATCGGAAGAAAGCCGAGCAGTTGGCCAAAAAAGTTGCCAAGGGCAAGAAGTTTGACCTGAATGATCTGCGTGATCAGCTGCAACAAATGAATAATATGGGCGGTTTCTCCAGCATGATGGAAAAGCTGCCGGGTATGGGTAATATGGCTCAAATGGTTGAAAAGTCTGATATGGGTAAACAATTTTCCCGGATGGAGTCCATTATCAATTCTATGACACCCTCTGAACGAAGTAATCCAGACATCCTCAACGGTTCCCGTAAGCGCCGGATTACGGTGGGCTCTGGCACCACGCTTCAGGATCTCAATCGTCTGCTTAAGCAACACAAGCAGATGGGCAAGATGATGAAGAAAATGAAGGGTAAGGGCATGCAGCGCATGATGCAGGGAATGGCCGGTGGTATGCCGGGTGGGGGCATGCCGCCGGGCGGGCTTCCTCCAGGTGGTGGGAGATTTCCTTTTTGAGTTTGCCTGAAAAGACTATTTAATCCAGTTTCAGGGCTGTTTGTAAGCTATACACACCGAGATGTTTTGGATATAATCCCGCGCCTTCGAAGATGCCCGGCTATTGTCGTGCATTCTGCTATGTCCCAAAAATGGGGATGGCAGCCGGTAATTTGAGACAGTTAATAAAGAAGAGAAGCTTCATGGTAACAATTCGTTTGGCTCGTGGTGGCTCTAAAAAGCGCCCATTTTATCATATTCATGTCACTGACAGTCGTAAGTCTCGTGATGGTCGCTATATAGAGCGCATTGGTTTTTTCAACCCCGTTGCTCGTGGACAGGAAGAGCGTCTGCGTGTTGACGTTGATCGTATTCAGCACTGGGTTGGTGAAGGTGCAGGCATGTCCGATCGCGTTTCACAATTGGTGAAAGAAGCATCTGCTGCTGCCTAATTTAGGTTAATGGCACCGACTAGATTGAGAGCGTTGTTTGGCTGAGATGAGTTCTACCGATCCTATCCCTGTCAGCTCCGTTCCGGTTGACCCTGTTTTTGTCGGTCGTATTACCACGGTTCATGGTGTTAAAGGCTGGGTGAGAATCTACTCTTCTACCGAGCACGCTGAAAATATCTTTCAGTACCCACCGTGGTGGTTGAAAACGTCAGATGGCTGGCGAGAGATTGAGATCGATCAGTATCGTGCCACAAGCAAAGGTTTGCTGGTTCATATTGTTGGTGTTGATGATCGGGATGTGGCCAGGCAGCTTTGTCAGAAAGATGTTGCCGTTGAAAGATCGCAATTTCCAGAATTAGATCAAGGTGACTATTACTGGCACCAGCTTGAAGGCCTTAAGGTTATTTCCTGTCAGGGAGATGTACAGCTTGGTGTCGTTACCGGTCTAATGGAAACGGGCGCTAACGATGTGCTTGAGGTCAAAGGCGATAGCGAGAGCCTCGATCGTGCGGAGCGATTGATTCCCTACACAGAGCAATTTGTACTAGGCGTTAACCTTGAAGCCAAAGAAATCATGGTTGATTGGGACCCTGGTTTTTAGTGGTAAGAATGAACGAGTTTTAACACTCAGTTCCTAAGGTTCGCGAAGGTTAGTAAAGCAAATAGCTGAGCTGCCCAATACTGGGGACACGTAATAAGGGGGAGTGTGGCAATGAAGGTAGCCCTGGTCACACTATTTCCTGAAATGTTCGCTGCATTAACTGAATACGGTATCAGCAGTCGAGCAATTAAACAGGGCTTATTGGATGTGGCACTGTTTAACCCCAGAGCTCATACCAGTGATCGTCATCAGTCGGTAGACCATAGACCCTATGGTGGTGGCCCGGGTATGGTGATGATGATAGAACCACTTCGACGGTCAATTAATGAGGCTCGAGAATGGATTGGTCAGAAGGCGACGGTGATTTATCTGTCACCTCAGGGCCGAGTGTTAGATCAAGGCGGTGTAAAAACCTTGGTTGCTCATCAAAACCTAATATTGGTCACAGGCCGCTATGAAGGTATAGATGAACGGCTGATACAGCTGGAAGTGGATGAGGAATGGTCTATTGGTGACTATGTTCTCAGCGGTGGTGAGCTGCCCGCAATGGTGATGTTGGATGCTTTGATTCGACAATTACCGGGTGCATTGGGTCATGAGGATTCAGCGGGACAGGACTCCTTTGCCGAAGGGTTGTTGGATTGCCCTCATTACACACGGCCAGAGCAGTACGAAAACTTAAAAGTGCCGGATGTATTGTTGTCAGGCAATCACGAAAAAATACGTCAATGGCGGCTGAAGCAGTCATTGAGCAGAACCTGGCAGAGACGCCCGGATTTATTGAAAAGTCTGAAGCTCAGTGAAGAGCAACAGGAAATACTCGACAAGGTTGTCAAAGAGTCGGCTGATGAAAGCGAATAGATTGTTTTCCTCTCAGTACGACGCTACTCAAAAAGGTGGCATGCCACCAACAGATAAAAGCTGAGGAGCAAACCATGAGCAGTAAAAACCCAATTATCGCCGCCATTGAAGCGGAGCAGATGTCCAAAGAGCTACCCCCGTTTTCATCAGGCGACACCGTTGTCGTTCAGGTAAAAGTAAAGGAAGGAACTCGTGAGCGTCTACAGGCCTTTGAAGGCATTGTTATCGGTAAGCGTAACCGCGCACTGAACTCAGCCTTCACCGTACGTAAAATATCCAATGGTGTTGGTGTTGAGCGTACTTTCCAGACTTATAGCCCATTGGTCGATAGCGTTACCGTTAAGCGTCGTGGTGATGTTCGTCAAGCCAAGCTTTACTATTTGCGTGAATTGTCCGGTCGGGCAGCGCGTATTAAGGAAAAACTTGGCTAAGCTTTTCCTTAATAAGTTTTAAGGAGAGCAGTTGAGTAAAAGGGTGCCACTTTGTTGGTGCCCTTTTTTTATGGAGAAAAGTTATGGAGAAAAATAGATGACGTAAATAGTTAACGTTGTGCCATAAGTCATGGGTTTGTTGGTGCTTATATTTCCCTGCTCATTGCCCATAGTATCTTGCGCCGTTAGAGTACAGTATGACTATTAACAGTACTGATCAGCTGCTTATTGAGAATTATCTGGATGCTACCTGGGTGGAGAAGGGGTTAAGCCAAAACAGCTTGGATTCTTACGGTCGAGATCTCAAAGGGTTTGCAGCCTGGCTCGAGCCGCAGCAGCTTACTCTTCTTGACGTATCAGGACAGAATCTACAGTGGTTTTTATCACATCGTTTTGAGCAAGGTTTGACTGCGCGCACTACGGCTCGGCAATTATCTTGTTTGAGAGGGTTTTACCGTCATTTATTACGGGAAAACCGGATTCAGGAGGATCCTACGGCCTTAGTGGATAACCCAAAATTAGGTCGGCCTCTACCAAAAAGTTTGACGGAGTCTGATGTGGAAGCTTTGTTGGCCGCTCCAGATGTTGAAGATTGTTTGGGTTTGCGCGATCGTACTATGTTGGAGGTTCTTTATGCTACGGGGTTAAGAGTCTCGGAGTTGGTGGGTTTAAAACTTCATCAGGTAAACCTTCGTCAGGGTGTGGTTCGAGTTTTTGGTAAGGGCAGCAAAGAACGATTGGTGCCCCTAGGTGATGAGTCCATGAGTTGGTTGGAAAAATATACAAAAGAAGCGCGGCCCCTATTATTAAATCAAGTGCAAAGTGATGTGCTATTCCCCAGTACACGAGCACAACAAATGACACGGCAAACCTTTTGGCATCGTTTGAAGCGGCATGCGCAGCAAGCGGAAATTGATAAGCCGGTCTCACCGCATACCCTGCGTCACGCTTTTGCAACGCACTTGTTGAATCATGGAGCAGATTTGAGAGTTGTCCAACTATTGTTGGGGCATAGCGATCTCTCGACCACACAAATTTATACACATATTGCGAGCAGTCGTATGAAAGCATTGCATGCCGAGCATCATCCCCGTGGTTGAGAGGAACCACTGCCATCAAATAGACTCCTATATGTCTAAATATATGGCTTTGGATCTTGGCGCAGTGGCTAAGGCTGAAAATAAAAAAAGAGATACTAGTTTATGATCAAAAATATCATGGGTTTTATAGTGGTGACATTATTGTTGTCATCGGCATTACTGTCATCAGTGAGTGCCGAACCAGTTTCGGTGGATCTGGCCAAAATTATTACGGATAAACTCAAAGCATCTCGTCCCGATTTAAAATTGGGTGCTGTGGAAACAACGCCAATTAATGGGCTTTATCTGGTTAGAGTTAATGGCACCCAATTTTTCTATGTAGGAGAAACAGGTGAATACATTGTTGCCGGTGATATGTATCGCGCCCGCCCTGGGCTCTTTGTGCCGGTGAAGGACTTAGCCGCTGCAAATATACGAAAAAGTCGAATGGCAGGTGTTTCCAGAGGCGATACGATTGTTTTTCCCGCCGCTGATGAAACAAAGGCCATTCTTTATGTCTTTACGGATGTGGATTGTCACTACTGCCGTAAACTCCACAACGAGTCAGTGCCTGCATTGACCCTGGCGGGTGTCGAAGTACGTTATTTGGCTTATCCCAGAGCAGGTCTTAACTCAGAGTCCTATCGAAAAATCGCCTCTGCCTGGTGTGCTAAGGATAAGCAAAAAGCACTGTCAATCCTAAAAAACGGTCGGTCTATTCCTGAGAATATTTGTGAAAATAATCCCGTTGCCGCGCAATATTCTCTAGGTCAGGAGGTGGGTGTTACAGGAACGCCTGCTTTGATTATGGAAGATGGAACATTGTTGCCAGGTTATCGCCCGGCCGAGGAATTGTTAAAGATAATAGGGGTTAACTAAAACCGGTAATCTTCATCAACTTAGATGGGGGGCAGGTATTTCATCCCAATATTTTTTATTGGTTTTTTTGTCAGAGCAAGACCCTATATTTTCAGCGATTTTCTGTTGTGGATAGTGGTGTTCTCGCATTGACAGTACCTTTGCCGACTATTAAGGTTGCGACCCTCCTATAGAGCATAAGTTGATCAACTTTTCACTCAACGTGTTCTGATAGATATTGGGTATGCGTACTTAATATCTAGATTCTATTGGTAGATGATTAACACCCACTTTAACGCTAGGGCGAATACATTGAATTCTGTAAAGATTGGCATATGTGGTTTAGGAACAGTGGGTAGCGGTACAGTTAATGTGCTGAGCCGTAACACTAAAGAAATCAACGCCCGAGCAGGTTGTCAGATTATCATCAGTCAGGTAGGAGCCCGACGTGATAACCCGGATTGTGATCTGGGCGATGTCAGCGTATCCCGAGATATTTTTGCCGTCGCGGAAAATCCCGATATTGATATTCTGGTGGAATTGATTGGCGGCACCACCGTTGCTAAAGAATTGATATTGAAAGCCATTGCTAATGGCAAGCACGTTGTCACTGCCAACAAGGCATTGATTGCTGAGTTTGGTAATGAAATTTTTGCTGCGGCCAAAGAAAAGGGTGTTACCGTTGCCTTTGAAGCTGCAGTCGCTGGTGGCATCCCTATCATTAAAGCTATTCGCGAAGGATTGTCGGCCAATCGCATAGAATGGCTCGCGGGAATCATTAACGGCACCGGAAACTTTATTCTCACCGAAATGCGAGATAAAGGCCGTGATTTTGCCGATGTACTAAAAGAAGCTCAGGCATTGGGTTATGCCGAAGCTGACCCTACCTTCGATGTGGAAGGCATTGATGCCGCTCATAAGCTTGTTATTCTGGCTTCCTTGGCGTTTGGTATTCCCCTGCAATTTGATAAGGTCTTCACCGAGGGCATCAGTAAGATCGAGCCTCAGGATGTTACCTACGCACAGCAGCTGGGCTATCGGATCAAGCACTTGGGTATAGCCAGAAGAAACACTGGCGGTATAGAACTCCGTGTTCACCCAACACTGATACCTGAAAAACGTCTTATCGCCAATGTTGATGGTGTAATGAATGCTATCTTGGTTAAGGGCGATGCTGTTGGTCCCACGCTGTATTATGGGCCTGGCGCTGGCGCTGAGCCAACAGCCTCTTCGGTGATTGCCGATATTGTTGATCTGGCTAGGACCCTGTCAGCTGACCCAGAGCACCGTGTGCCTCATATGGGCTTTCAGCTTGATCAGTTGAAAGATATTGCTGTGTTGCCCATTGGCGAAGTAGAAACGGCGTATTATTTGCGGATCAATGCATTGGATGTTCCCGGAGTACTCGCTAAAATCACTCAGGTGTTAAGTGATGCCAATATTAGCGTTGAAGCGGTTATTCAAAAAGAGCCGGAAGCAGGAAAAGATCGGGTTCAGCTGATTATTCTTACCAACCGCGCTATAGAAAAATACCTGGATGACGCCGTGGAAAAAATTCAAGCATTAGATTCCACCGAAGGAAATGTGGTTAAAATTCGGGTTGAATCCTTAGGTTAAACACCCGTGTAAAAGGGGTGTTGGTCACTAATAGAACAAGCAAGACAACAAATAAACAGAGAATTATTGTGAAATATATCAGTACCCGTGGTCAGGCTCCGAAATTGTCTTTTGAAGACGCTATATTGGCAGGCCTTGCCAGCGACGGTGGTCTCTATGTACCAGAAACGTTACCTCAGTTTTCAGCAGAAGAAATTGCTTCATGGGCTGGGCTGCCTTACCAGGATCTGGCCTTTAACATCATGTCGCCCTTTGTGGCAGGAGAAGTGCCTGACGACGACCTACGTGAACTGATCAACAAGACCTACAGCACTTTCCGTCATGATGCTATTGCTCCGTTGGTACAAACTGCGCACAACGAATTTATTCTTGAATTGTTTCAAGGGCCAACCCTAGCATTCAAAGACTTCGCCCTACAATTTCTTGGCAACCTGCTGGACTACGTGCTGAAGAAGCGCGATCAGCGAGTCGTGATTCTGGGAGCCACCTCTGGTGATACCGGATCAGCCGCCATCGAGGGTTGCCGTCACAGCGATAATGTCGATATCTTTATTCTTCACCCACACAACAGGGTGTCCGAAGTACAGCGCCGCCAGATGACGACTGTGTTAGAAAAGAACGTGTTCAATATTGCCATAGAGGGCAATTTTGATGATTGCCAAAATATGGTAAAAAGCAGCTTTGGTGATCAGTCATTTCTGCCTGAGGGTCGCCAACTTGTTGCTGTAAATTCAATTAACTGGGCACGTATCATGGCCCAGATTGTCTATTATTTTTATGCCGGACTAGCCGTAGGCGCGCCCCATCGCCCTGTGGCATTCTCAGTGCCGACCGGAAACTTTGGTGATATCTTTGCGGGTTATCTGGCAAAACGTATGGGCCTACCCATCGACCAGTTAGTGATAGCCACTAATGCTAATGATATTTTGCACCGTTGTATCAGTAACAATGATCACAGCCTCCAAGGTTTGGTTCACAGCCTTTCTCCCTCAATGGATATTATGGTCTCCAGTAATTTTGAACGGCTGCTGTTTGACCTTTATGACCGTGATGGCAATGCCATTAATGAGCTCATGGCTAACTTCAAGCAGACCGGGAAATTGGCATTAAGTGACACGGCATTGGTTAAGGCTCGGGAGTTATTCTCCAGTTATCGTCTGGATGATGATGCCATGGTCCAGGTGATTACCGATGTCTGGAAAAATACAGAATATCTGCTAGATCCACACACAGCCATTGGCGTTGCAGCGGCGCGCAAAACTCGTCGCCGTCAGGATATTCCGATGATTTGTTTAGCCACCGCACATCCGGCTAAATTTCCTGAAGCCGTACGCAAAGCCGGTTATGCCCAAGACCCTGCACTGCCACACCACATGGTAGATCTATTTGATCGGGAAGAACGTTATTCTGTTCAGCCCAATGATTTGAGTGTGGTACATCAATTTATTGCCGATAATATTTGTTAAGCTTTGATATGGGGCGTGCTCGCAGCCCCGTGTCTTTTAGTTTTTTCTTTTAAATATCATGGACCTTGATATGCTCTAGATAGGGAACTGTCAGGGTGCTTTGATTCAAAACACCCCCTATAAATTATCAATAAAGTACTAAGGATTACCGTATGTCTCTTGCAGCATTCCTAAAAAAATTAAAGGAAGCTTCTGAAACGGTCACTTTTGATAACACCTTGTCTATCATTGAAGAACACTATGTGTTCCAAGAAACCGCTTTTGAAAATGGTGAGATTGCCAATGTAGCTGGGCAGAATAATGGTTCTTGCAAGATTTTTGCATTGGGTCATATTAACAACCTAACAGAAGAGCAAACGTTAAATTGTTTTGGTGATTACTACCGCAGAGATGTGTTGGAAAATCCCCATGGTGATGATCATCAAAACATAAGAAGTTTTATCAAGCACGGATGGCAGGGGATACGTTTTAACGGCGAGGCTTTGACTTTAAAGTAGGTCGATGCAGTTGTACTGGCACTTAGAAAAGCATGGTTTAAATCAGCAGTTTATTCGTTACTACAGCGTCCTGTTTTGGTGTCTAAAAGGAGGTCGATTCTGCAACGTTTGGATTCTTCTAGTGGAGCTGGGTATCAGGCACATTAAAATTATTACTAAGAGTATTAGATATTAATCGCTATGGATATAAGTAACGAAGCGCGCAAACATCTTCTAGCCTTTTTACAAAAGGTGTTGGATGGAAGTTATACACAAAATGAGTCAGAAAATTTTTCTTTCTTGAGTTATCAAAATGATGAGCTTGAGCAGGTAAGAGAAGCTGTCTCTAAATTGATAAAACATATTCCGAGTACGGGTCGTTGGCGGAAGACGCCGCTTAGTCAAGATGATAGAGCTTCCATTGAAGCGGTAATGGGTGAGATTGAGCAGCAATGTGCGTAATCAAGTGTTAATCCTGCTTGAGTTGCTAGAGAGGCTTTAAGTCGACTGTAAGCAGGCGCCGAGACGTGAGTGGTACAAGCGAAGGGTCTTGTCTCTGTGTTCTAATAGGATGAATGCCCGATAATGATTAAAAAGGGGGGGCGATATGACTATTGAGCAAAATAAACGATTGTTGCTGGAGCTTGATAAACATCGGTATGACGTTAATAGAACAATCATTAACAATAATAGATAGAAGATCTCAATCTTGCTAAGCTCCAGCCCATTGTGGAGATGGTAGCGAAGTCCCGTGCCGCTTACCTTAGTGAACTGAAGAGTCTGGCTGAGAATCAAACAGATAAGAGTCCAAATATAGAGCGCCTCAAGACACGGTGCGAAGAGTTCACCGAGTTAGTCAAAGCGACGAATGCACTTGAGATAGCGATTGAGCACGGGTATTTAAATATTGTTGGTTACGGCGAACGTAACAGCTGACGTTATTTTTCCAATATCGCTGCAACTCCCATACCGCCAGCCGTACAGATTGAAATTAATCCACGGCCTCGTTCTACTTCACTGAGTTGTTTTGCTAGGGTTCCCGCAATTCTGGCGCCGGTTGCAGCAAAAGGATGCCCCAGTGCCAGGCTACTGCCCACCTGATTCATTTTATTGCGATCGATAGTGCCAAGGGCTCTTTCCAGACCCAATCTATTTTGGCAGTAATCTTCAGATTCCCAGGCTTTAAGTGTGCAGAGCACCTGTGCGGCAAAGGCTTCGTGGATTTCATAGTGAGAAAAACTTTGCAGGCTTAACTCAGCCTTGCATAACATATTGGCCACGGCGATAGTCGGAGCCATTAATAACCCTTCCCCCGCCACATAGTCTACGGCAGCAGTTTCCATCTGAGTAATTCTGGCGAGTACCGTCAGGTTGTTGGCTTCGGCCCATTCTTCGCTGGCCAATAAAATAGCGGCAGCACCATCGGTGAGCGGGGTGCTGTTGCCAGCGGTTAAGGTGCCTTTTCCTGAGCGGTCAAAGGAGGGACTCAATCTCTCCAGTCGTTCGGCAGTTAAGTCATAACGGAGATTGTTGTCTCTCAGTACTCCGGCGCAGGGTATTAATAAATCATCATAGAAACATGCGTTATAGGCAGCCTCAGCACGATTATGGCTAGCCTGAGCCAATTCATCCTGAGCTTCTCGAGTAATACCCCATTGCTTTGCCATCAATTCGCAGTGTTCACCCATGCTGAGCCCTGTGCGTGGTTCCGATATAGCGGGGACCACAGGGGCTAATTCCGAAGGGCTGAAGCCTTTAAATATAGACAGTTTTTGTCTTAGGCTTTTGGCCTTGGAGAGTTTTATTAACCGTTGGGTAAAACGGCGTGAAAAGACAATCGGTGCATCGCTGGCACTATCGCTGCCAGCAGCAATACCGCATTCAATTTGGCCTGTCGCAATTTTCGCGGCAATACCAAAAGCAGCTTGCAGACTTGTGCCGCAGGCTTGTTGGAGAGTAATGCCTGGGGTGCGTGGTGATAGGTCCGTACTGAGCACGGCTTCCCTCGCCAGGTTAAAGTCCTTCGAGTGGGTGGTCACTGCACCAGCGACCACTTCATCAATGAGCTTGCCTTGTAATTCATGCCGTTCAACCAGGCCTTGAAGGACTGTAGACAGCATATCCATGTTGGTGAGATCGGCGTAGGCAGTCCCTGCTCTGCAAAAAGGGGTGCGGCTGGCGGCGACAATGACAACAGGGCGAATGAAGTGAGAATTAATCATTGCAGGCAGCCTCATGAAAATGGGTTTCAAATTGTTGCTGATAGTGCAAAGGCCCACCTCTAAACGGCGCAAAGCCGATACCAAAAATAACGCCTGCATCCAATAGATCAGCACTGCCGACGATGTCATCTTCCAGGCATTGGTGACACTCTTTTATCATTGGTTCGATTAAGCGCTCACCAAGAATATCCAGTGCGACGCGATCACTGGGTTTGCCTTTAACCGGTTTTCCTTTTTTCCATTTATAGAAACCTTGGCCCGTTTTTTTACCGAGTTTTCCTTGGTCTATCAGTGACTGAAGTCGCTCCAATGCTTGCGTATTATCGGCGGCCAGTTTGGCTGCGACGCTGACAGCAACATCCAGCCCAACAGTGTCGACGAGCTCAATGGGTCCCATGGGCATACCAAAAAGCTTAGCAGCTTCATCAATGGTTGCCATGCTGTGGCCTTCTGCAGCAAGGTTCAGTGCTTCCAGCATAAAAGGGGTTAAAACACGATTGACCAAAAATCCGGGAGCACTTTTAACGACGAGAGGATACTTTCGAATCAAATTGCTGAATATACAGCCCTTTTTGATAGACGTTTCACTGGTGTGAATATCTCGGACAACTTCCACGAGAGGCATTTTTTCCACAGGGTTAAAAAAATGCAGTCCGATTAAACGGTTAGGTTGTTGAAGTCCGTCGGCAATTTCAGCCAGGGGAATCGCCGACGTATTGGTGGCAAGTAATGCCTCGGGTCGGGCTTTTTTTTCCACGTCCATAAAGAGTTGTTGTTTGGCTTCTAGGTTCTCAAATATGGCCTCGATAATCACATCTGCTCGGGCAATACCTTCGCCGGCTACATCCGCAATGAGTCGGCTTTTCGCAGCGAGGATGCGTGCTGGTGTCTTAAGCTTCTTTTTGAACAGCGTTTCTGCGCGTTTCAATGCGGGCGCTATAAAGTCATATTCGCGATCTTGAAGGGTGACCTCCAGTCCACTAAGGGCACACCAAGCGGCGATATCTCCGCCCATTACACCGGCACCCACAACATGAACGCGTCGAGGCTTCCAGTTAGAAGTGCTGTTGTTTATGTCAGGGCTGTCGGGCCTCCCTAGCTCTTTTAACTGCTCTTGCAGACGAAAGACCCGACGCAGATTGCGAGAGGTATTACCCATCAGCAATTTGCTGACCTCCTCAGTCTCCCCAGCGAGTAAAGCCTCAAAGTTATCGCCGACGGTGCGCCAGAGATCAATGAGAGCATAGGGTGCGGGATAATGCTCTGGGCGAGCCTTTTTGGCGACTTGTCGTGCCATGATTTTTGCTATGACATGACGTATGCCTGGGCAGCTGCTCAATCGTTCCAGTTTCCCGGCTCGACGAGGTTTAGGTTGTTTGATAATAAACTTTCGAGCGGCCCATTTCAGGCTGCTATGTTCAGGCACCACGTGATCAATTAAGCCAATAGATTTCGCTGCACGAGCTTTAAACATTCGGGCGTTCAGGATCAGTTCTAATGCTTTTTGGCCCCCGAGCAGGCGAATGCTGCGAGCGGTACCACCAAAACCGGGAAAGATTCCCAATTGAATTTCGGGGAAGCCTATTCGGGTGCTATCACCGTCCTGAGCTACCCTATAATCGCAAGCCAGAGCCAATTCAAGGCCTCCGCCCAGACAAAAGCCATGAATCGATGCGACGGTGGGGCAAGGGAGCTGTTCCAGTTGTGTAAACAGGGCATGGGCCTGCTGAATACCCAACTTGGCTGCCGTTTGATTCGTTTGTTGTTCAAACTCTCGAATGTCGGCTCCGGCGATAAACCCGTTGGCTTTTTTCGAGTAAATGACCAGCCCTTGAGGGAGGTTCGCTTCCAGCTCACCCAGTAGGGTGGTCAATTCCAGCATGACCTGGGAACTGAGCGAGTTAAGTGTTTCACCCTGCCGATTCAAGCCCAGCCAGGCAATGTTTTCGGCATCCAACTCTAACGTCCAGTGTTTGAATATTTGATTCTCGGTCATATCGGTTCCAGATGTTTGAGGTTCTGACATTCTCAAATTTTCTTGTGGTTTATTATTAATACTACTTGCGGCTATTGTCGGTATTAATTGTCGGTACTAGAAAGTCACCTTCAAATATAGCCCGGGTAAGGCTGGGTGTCGTTTCTTTATACCCCCGCAGATTTTGGTAGAGGCGATAGATATCGGGCAGGTCTTCCAGAACAAACTGTATATCGCACAAAGGGGCTGTGTAATTCGCCATATGAACTCCTGTTAAACTACCATTTTTTATTAATGGCTCAATGTTGGGGAATTTACCACTGGAGAGCATGCATCATGCCCGTTTACGACAGCGAGATGGTTGCAGCGTTCACCAGTAATCCAGCCTTACCCAGCAAATGTTACGATTGCCAGCGATCAATCATAGCGCATCGTATAAAGATTGAAATGGTGCGTGTCTTAGACTTGAACAAAAATACAGAATACAGAACAGAATTTAGCCTAGTCTGGAATGCTTGAAAAGGAATAATGTTAATGCAGTCAACACATAGCCGACCCAAGATTAGCCAGCGTCAAATAGACCCAGAGCTCAGTCAATTTAGTGAAAATATCTCCCCGCTACTGCAACGGATTTACCTTGGCCGGGGTATTAGCAATGATGACCAATTAGAGCGAACGTTGGCCAAACTCCCTCGTCCTGATTCACTTCAGGGGCTGTCCGAAGGCGTCAGGCTTTTAGAGGAAGCCTTAACAGAACAGCAGTCGGTGTTAATTGTGGGTGATTTTGATGCCGATGGTGCCACCAGCACCGCACTGACAATGCTAGCCCTGCGTGCCATGGGTATGCAGCATATGGATTTTATTGTGCCCAACCGGTTTGAATTTGGCTACGGACTTACCCCTGAAATTGTTGCGCTGGCCCAACAGCGCAATCCGGACCTGATTATTACCGTTGATAATGGTATCTCTAGCGTCAGTGGTGTAAAGGCAGCTAAAAACGCGGGTATCAAAGTACTGATTACCGACCACCATCTGCCCGGGGCGGTTCTGCCCGAGGCTGATGCTATTGTTAATCCCAACCAGCATGGTTGTGATTTCCCCAGTAAAAATCTCGCTGGTGTGGGTGTGGTGTTCTATCTACTGAGCGCGCTACGGAGCCGATTGCGTGAAACCGGTTGGTTTGACGCTCAAAATATTGCCATGCCCAACATGGCGGAGTGGCTCGACTTAGTTGCACTGGGTACAGTGGCCGACGTGGTCCCGCTGGACCAAACCAATCGGGTGTTAGTACATCAGGGATTACAACGTATTCGTGCAGGTAAAACCCGCCCGGGTATTCAGGCATTGTTGGATTTGGCCGGAAAAGACTGTCAGCGTTTAGTCGCCACAGATTTAGGCTTTACGGTGGGGCCGAGGCTAAATGCAGCCGGTCGTCTCGATGATATGAGTATCGGCATTGAGTGCTTGTTAGAAACCGATACGTACTTAGCCCGTGAATACGCAATACAACTGGATGAATTGAATCGTGATCGTCGCGTTATCGAAGCCGGGATGCAGCGCGAAGGACTGACCATGCTGGAAAAATTAGACCTCAATGAACAAACGTTACCTTGGGGCCTCTGTTTATTTGACCCCGATTGGCATCAGGGCGTGGTGGGGCTACTGGCCTCAAGAATTAAAGACCGAATACACCGCCCAGTGATTGCCTTTGCCGATGCAGGAGGCGAGGGCGAAAACAAAGAATATAAGGGTTCTGCACGCTCCATTCCGGGGCTACATATTCGCGATGCTCTGGATGCCGTTGCTACTGCACACCCAGAGTTAATCAGTAAATTTGGCGGTCATGCCATGGCGGCAGGCCTGAGTCTAGAGGCAAAACATTACCCCGCATTTGCCGAGGCTTTCGATGCAGAAGTAAAGCGACAGCTCACTCCCGCTGACCTGGAAGCAGAAATCGTCACCGATGGCGAGCTCAGCCCGGAAGAATTAAGCCTGGAAACCGGCCACTTACTCAGAGATGCTGGCCCCTGGGGGCAACATTTCCCCGAGCCACTCTTTCAGGGCGATTTTTTCATTGTTCAACAGCGCATTGTGGGTGAGAAACATCTGAAGCTACTGCTGGCAGTTGATGAACAAAAAAAACAAATGATTGATGCCATTGCCTTTAATGTCGATACCGATGTTTGGCCGAATCATCAGGCAAAAAAAGTACAGCTTGTGTATAAACTGGATATTAATGTGTGGCAGGGCAGGGAGTCAGTGCAGCTAATGGTGCAAGAAATTCTCACGAATTAGGGCAGATAGTAAATTCTTGGTCTGGGTGCCTTCGGAATAAATTTGTTTTGTCATGGTTGGTGACAGCAGGCATCTGGATTTAGTTTTGAGGAGTCAGTTTGCCAACCTACAAAATCACAAGCGATCAGGCTTTGTATCAAGGGAAAGTAAATGCTAACACATTGATTTTTTGAGGTTATCGATTATGATCAATTGCCTAAGAATTTACTAAAAACATTGCATGGAGACTTGTTTTGTCAGTAATTACATCTCTTAATATCTCATCTAATTTTTGATTTTAAAGTCAAAAGTTCTGATTTTTAACATCAACTTTCCTCTGATACGGAGCCTCTTAGTTAATAGGCTTTCGGGCTTATTAATTAACAGTTATGTTTAATGAGAAAAGACAGTGTCTCCATTCATTCGAATACATAACCAAGTATTCAATAATATTTGGATGCCGAACCTTCAATCAAACTGCGCTGTTGTTCGATAATATCAATCAAAAACTCTCGGCATACTCGAACTCTTGCAGTCGATCTCAAATCAACATGGCTTAATACCCATACACCCCATTTCGAGGGTGTAAGCGCGACATCAATGCGGCGAAGAGTTGGTTCTGCATCGGCGACATAACATGGCATTCTGGCTATCCCCATGTGATTTTTTACGGCTTCCATCATGGTCATGATCTCGTTAGTTCGAACCACAATTCGGGCTGCAGAAAAATGATCATTGACCCATTCGGGCATTGATCGGTCGTGTTCCCAAAGCACTAGCCGCTCGGTATTGCGTTTTTTCTTCAGATAGCGAGCGCTGGCGTATATACCGTGGCGCAAAGGAACTATTTCTCGACCGATTAAATATTCTGGAGGTTGGGGTGTTAGTCGTAGGGCTATATCGGCCTGGCGGCTGGCTAAGTCAGCCAAACTTGTAGATGAAGAAAGTTCGACATCTATACCAGGGTACTTATCAGTGAATTGATGCAATTTGGGTGTTATTAGACGAGTAAATACGTCATATGAGGCTGCCAATTTTAAAGTACCGCTTAACTGCGTATCCATGCCAAACACTTCTCGATCAGCTGCTTGCGCTAATTCTTCCATAGACAATGCGTGGGGATACAGATTCTCTGCCACTTGAGTCATGGTATAGCCGTGGGCCGTTCGGTCAAATAATCGGCTACCTAACTGTTCTTCTAAAGCAGAAATGCGTCTAGCCACAGTCGTATGTTTCACTTTTAGTACTCTTCCCGCACCGCTAACCGTCCCTTCTCTGGTCAACGCAAGGAAAAAACGTAGGTCGTCCCAATTCATCCTTTGCCCCCAAATGTTTAGAAAACATGTTGTGCAATTATGCACAGTAAATGCTAATTATTGAACATTTAATACCTAAAATGAACATTCTATTATGGATACATCTTCCAAGTAAGTGGTGTAAATAAGCAACGGAAGAAACCAATTTGAAATACAAAAATCAGGAGAAATATCATGCCATTAATTCAAGTAAATGCACCTCAGAATACGCTTAATAAAAGTGAACAAGACGCTTTTATATCTCGCATATCCAACGCCGTACTCAGGGCTGAAAAGGCACCCATCGATGATGCCGGTGCGCAATCTTTAGTCTGGGCCTATTACGACGATAAGCCAAAAGAGTCGGTCTATGTCGGTAGCGAAAATCTAGAAGAACCTCCATTTCGCATTGCAGTAACTACACCTCAAGGCGCACTGACGGAATCAACAAGAGCATCACTAGTCGCAGAAATTGGTCAAATTGTGGATGACATTGTTGGTTCCTATGAAGGTCGACTTAATCATTGGGCAATGCTTTATGAAGTTGCCGAAGGTAGCTGGGCTGGTGGCGGACAAGTATTACCACTGGCAGGTATTCAAGCGGCGATGAATATCAAAGCGGCTTAAACACCACAGAATTGTTCAACTTAATCAGTTTTAATCACATTAAAAATGGGCGAAAGCCCGCCGGGAGATAATTATGAGTCATTACATTTTAGTGCATGGTGCATGGGAAGAATCACGGGCATGGGAGGACATTTCTCCTTTACTTGAAGCGCAGGGCCATGAAGTGACTGCCATTGATTTGCCGGGTCACGGCGCGAATATCCAACCCATTGCCGATATGACGATGGCTAATTACATCGATACATTGATTGAGGTCATTCAATCGCTAAGTGAGCCCGTTATTTTGGTTGGTCATAGCATGTCAGGTTCAGTGATATCGCAAGTGGCGGAAAGAATCCCATCCAACATTGAAAGACTTGTATTTGTTGCCGCCTTTTTATTGGCAGACGGTGGAACAGTGTTGGAAGCGATGCAAAGCGATAACGGTGAGTTCCTTCCCAATATCATTTTTTCTGAAGATCAAAGCTACGCAACTTTACCGGAAAAAACACTACGATCTGCCGGTTTTCATGATGTGCCGGAAAGTGTAATTCAACGTTTTTTACCGTTGGTCGTCGAGAAGCAATCAACTGAACCCTTTATGTCAAAAGTTGCCGTTACCGAGAATAATTTTGGTTCAGTCCCTAAAACGTATATTCGCACCACGCTCGATAAAGTAACAACGCCTGCCTTACAGGATCGGATGATAGCCAACTGGGAAGTTGAGGTAGTCCATAACTTAGAATCAGGGCATTTCCCCGCGTTCTCCATGCCGGAAAAGTTAGCGGGTTTGTTATTACTAGCGGCTATAGACTCAGCTTTAACTGAAGCCGTTAATGATTAATAGAAAGCATTGCATGTGCACACATAGTGCACATGCAATTACCCACAACAGGAAAGAAAAAATGCCAACGCAAAATGGTTTATCTACCCTGCCGACGCGCGTGCTTTATACCATGTTTCGTGTAAGCGATCTTGACCGCTCAATTGCGTTTTATCGTGATGCGCTAGGGATGAAAGAACTAAGACGAGAAAATTTCACAGAAGGGCGTTTCACCTTGGTTTTTATCGGTTATGGCGATGAGGCATCAAATGCTGTTATCGAGCTAACCTACAATTGGGATGAGAACACCTATCAGCACGGCACACGCTATGGGCATGTTGCCCTTGGAGTAACTGATATTTATGCAACGTGTACGCACTTGGGGAAGTTGGGTGTAACCGTATTACGCGGCCCAGGCCCAATGACTTATTCTGTTGATGAAACCGGAGTGAAAGAAGTCATTGCCTTTATTGAAGACCCTGATGGTTACAAGATTGAGCTTATTCAGTATCACTAGCCGTGAAGGTCTTCTGTTATCTCAAAGCGCTGTTTATACAGGAAATAAAAGGGTAAATAAAAGGGGTCGTAACGATTATTTTCTGATCAATTTTATGGTTGTGTGTTAGGTTGTTTGTTTTAACGGTTGCAGAATCAATCGAGTTCGGTCCCATTGATTCTGGGCGTTACACAAATATTAATCGGAGAGTAATTAGTGAGTATCTGGTTTAAAGAGCCTTGCCTAGAGGAAGTAAATAGCTGGAGTAAAGATACAATATTAGAGTTTATAGGGATTGAAATAACCGATATTGGTGATAATTATATTGAAGGAACAATGCCTGCTGATAAAAGAACATTCCAGCCTTATAAGCTGGTGCACGGAGGGGCAAATATTGTATTAGCAGAATCTTTGGGGTCTATCGGAGGAATGTTGACTCTAGATCCAGACGAATACTACTGCGTTGGACAAGAAGTGAATGCCAATCATTTAAGAGGTGTTCGGTCAGGTGTTATAACGGGTAGAGCCGAGCAGGTTTATCGCGGAAGAAAATCCCAAGTTTGGGAAATAAAACTATACGACGATAGGAATAAGTTAACTTGTATTTCAAGGTTAACGCTTGCCGTAGTTAATAAGTAATCCCAAGTACAGCTCAAGGCCGGTGTTTATTATATTACCCATTTGTTGAGTCGATACAGGTCTTGTATATGTGAAAAATCATATATATGATATGTCAGATATTTAATGGCTGTGACCCATGAATCCCATTCAATTTTATAAATGTCTGTCAGATGAAACCCGGCTTCGATGCTTGATGTTAATCGAGAACGAAGGGGAGCTGTGTGTGTGTGAGCTCACTGAAGCTTTGGCTGAGAGTCAGCCCAAGGTTTCCCGGCATTTAGCTCAGTTGCGTCAGTGTGAGTTACTGCTTGATCGCAAGCAGGGGCAGTGGGTGTATTACCGGATTAATCCTACGTTACCGGACTGGGCTACATCGGTATTACGTCAGACCAATGAAGCGAACCAAGCTTTTTTGAAAGAAAATTTGGCCAACTTGTCCCGTATGGGTGATCGACCTAATCGTGTAGCAAGTTGTTGCTAAAATTTAACTTTGTATATGTGTTTTTTCATATGTTCGGCTTGGTTTGGCGTGTTTGTATGAACAAATAAGGTGTTATTGAGGAGGTGTTAATGGGGTTGTTTGAACGTTACCTGTCACTTTGGGTGGCTTTGTGTATTGCGGCAGGTGTTTTTCTTGGGAATGTTGTTCCAGGCACATTTGCCTTCATTGCAGGCCTTGAATTTGCCCATGTGAACCTAGTGGTGGCCGTTTTAATCTGGATCATGATTTACCCCATGATGGTGCAGGTTGATTTCGCCTCGATTAAAGATGTGGGCAAACGGCCCAAAGGATTGGTGCTGACGCTGGTGATTAACTGGTTGGTTAAGCCCTTTACTATGGCGGCTTTGGGCTGGTTGTTCTTTAAGTATTTTTTTGCCGACTGGGTTGACCCTCAATCTGCCAATGAATATATCGCCGGGATGATTCTGTTGGGTGTCGCGCCTTGCACGGCGATGGTGTTTGTCTGGAGTCAGCTGACAAAAGGCGATCCAAACTACACGTTGGTGCAGGTGTCGGTGAACGACATTATTATGGTGTTTGCTTTTGCGCCGATCACTGCGTTTTTATTGGGCGTGAGTGATATCCATGTACCTTGGGGTACGTTGCTGTTATCGGTGGTGTTGTATGTGGTGCTGCCGTTGGTTGCTGGTGCCATTACACGACACAAACTTGAAGCGCATGTTAGTCGAAACGGCAGAGATGGTGGAAGTGATCAGCGGCTGTCTGAATTTGTTCATCACCTGAAGCCATGGTCCATCATTGGTTTACTGGCAACTGTGGTCTTGCTGTTTGGTTTTCAAGCTGAAACGATTATTAGCCAGCCACAAACCATCGTGTTGATCGCGATTCCGTTACTGATACAAACCTATGGCATTTTTGTACTGGCCTATGGTGCGGCAAAGTTCATGAAATTGCCCCATAACATTGCAGGACCTGCCAGTCTTATTGGTACCTCTAACTTCTTTGAGTTAGCTGTTGCTGTGGCCATTTCTCTGTTTGGTTTACATTCCGGTGCGGCGTTGGCGACTGTGGTGGGGGTGCTGGTGGAGGTTCCGGTGATGCTGTCGTTGGTTGCTATGGTTAATCACACCCAGCATTGGTTTGCTCCTGTTTCAAGTGTCGGGGTTAAAGTGAGTAAAAAAGTCAAATAGAAAGTTAAAGGGAGTGAGATAAAGCTCAGTTCGATATAATTATGGTCTATACTTTTTATAAGCCTTTCGGCAGTTTTTGCTAGGGTTGTGCTGATCTTCTTAAATGGATGTTCAAGGTTTTCAGCCTGAATGTGGCTTGTTGTGGTCAGGCATCGGTCTTTGAGATGGAAGTCCGATTGTTGGTTTAACCTTTCAAGTCAGCGGAGACAATAATATGCAAATGACACCTCTGGATATTGGTAGTTATGGTGTTGCACCCAGTCAACCATTGAGTGGCTATGAGGATGAGTGTGTTGGTAGTACTCCACAAGCGCTACAAGGTATCGTCGTTACTCGAATTGAGGGTGACAAGGTGTTCGTGAGTGACTGGTCTATAAATTCCCATTTTGAGGGGGAGCAGACGCTGGAGCAGTTTGAAGAGGCTAAGCACAATCAGGATTTTGATGCCGTTTTTTCAAATGAACATGAGCTGAGAGAGGATGAATGTCTTGATGGCACTGATTCCATGCTTAAGGCGCAATTGCGCAGGAAGCTAACGTAGACTAGGGGTTTGTAGAAATTTGTAGATTTTTATTCCCTAGAATAGCGGACCTAGATAGCCATTGTGTTGAACAATGGCTTTATTCCTTCATTTCCTCTAACTCGACCCATCTGTTTGCCGCCATATCTAAAGCCTGTTGCTTTTCTTCCAGGCTGTCTAATATTGGCTGGGTTTCTGTGAAAGGTTTGTTGTAGAAATCTGGATCGGCTGTTTGCTCTTGCAGCACGGCTAACTCTGTTTCTAGTTTGTCGATCAGGTCTGGCAGAGCGTCGAGCTCGCGTTGGAATTTGTAACTAAGTTTCACCGTAGGGGCTTTTTTTGCATGGAGCGTCGAATCGTGATCGACGATATGGCCGGAGGGGTGATCTTGGGTGTCGGCTATTTTTAGTTCTTTGCCACGACGAGCCCAGTCGCTGTAACCGCCGATATACTCTTGAACTTGGCCGTCTCCTTCAAACACCAGGACGCTGGTGACCACGTTATCGAGAAATGCCCGATCGTGACTGACGATAATCAACGTGCCTTGATACTCCATGAGCTGTTCTTCGAGAACTTCGAGCATTTCTACATCGAGGTCATTGGTTGGCTCATCGAGTATTAACAGGTTGCTAGGTTGGGAGAACAGTTTGGCTAATAGTACGCGGTTTCGCTCGCCACCGGAGAGCGCGCTCACGGGTGTCATGGCGCGTTTTGGGGCGAACAAGAAATTACGAAGATAGCCAATGATATGGCGATCTTTGCCATTAATTTTTATATATTCTTTACCATTTCCGACATTTTCGGCAATGGTTTTATCGGTTTCCAATTCGCGATGAATTTGGTCGAAATACCCAATTTCCAGATTGGTGCCCAGCTTGACGGAACCTTCGTCTGGTTCAATTTGGCCCAGTAGAATTTTCAAAAGGGTGGATTTCCCCACACCGTTATTGCCAATTAAACCAATGCGATCGCCACGCCTGATTTTGATTTTTATGTTGTTGATCAGCTGTTCGCCGCCATAACCATGGCTGATGCTGCGGGCTTCGACCACTTTTCGGCCCGATTTGTCAGAGGTTTCCACGCTGATTTTGGCCTTTCCCTGACGTTTGGCTCGTTGTTCCCGTTGGTCCCGCATGGCTTCCAGTGCGCGTACCCGTCCTTCGTTACGGGTGCGGCGGGCTTTAATACCTTGGCGAATCCACACCTCTTCTTCGGCCAGTCTTTTATCAAATAAAGCATGGCGAGTTTCTTCTTCTTCTACGGCCTTTTCTTTGAGAACGAGGTAATTCTGGAAGCTGCCGGGCCAGCTGATTAGGTTGCCTAGGTCAATTTCGACAATACGGGTGGCCAGCTTTTGGAGGAAATTCCGGTCGTGGGTAATAAAAATGACACTGCCTTGGTAACCGCGAACTTTATGTTCCAGCCACTCGATAGTACTGATGTCTAGGTGGTTGGTAGGTTCATCCAATAATAGTACATCGGGGTTGGAGACCAGCGCTTTACCTAAAGCTACCCGCCGCCGCCAACCACCAGAGAGTTCTGCCAGGGTTTTGTTGGCGGGTAAATCCAGTTGGCTGATAATGGTTTCAACCTGTTGGTCTACTTGCCACCCGCCACCTGCATCAATTTGAGCTTGTAGTTGTTCCAGCTCTTTAAGGCCGTGTTTATCCATTGTTTGTTGGGCGAGTTCATTGAACTGGTCAATCAATGCCTGTTGATCGGCGAGCCCATCTCTTACGACATCGGAAACCTTGCGCTCGATGGCCGTAGGCAGGGCTTGTTCCAGTTGGCTGATGCGCAGGTGTTGGCGATAGTGAATTTCACCATGATCGGCTTTTATTTGCCCGGTAATAATTTTCAGTAGCGTCGACTTGCCCGCGCCGTTGCGGCCAATCAGGCAGATTCGCTCTCCCGGTTCTACGGTAAAGTTGGCGTGGCTTAGTAGCGGTACATCACCAAATTCAATGGAAATGTCGTCGAGACGGATTAGGCTCATGGATAGTTTGGATGCTTAGGCATCCCTAGTCGAAGGTTGAGAGGCGCGGATTTTAGCAGAGTTCTTTGCTGTCAGGGATAATGAACTGCTATTCTTATAAGCATAGCGTATTCTGCTGTTTGTTAAGGGATTAAGAAGTACAGGTGGGGGTTTAATGTAGCCCTCGTTCTTGTTGTGAGATTTGTTTACAACGAACACTGTATGCTTATAGGAGGTAACGATGGCCCTGACCGAATCTACAATGATGCCGTTGGGAACCCATGCGCCGGAGTTTAATTTGCCGGAGCCGTTGACGGGCAAGAATTGGTCGCTTGAGCAGCTGCAGGGGGTTTTCGCTACTCTGGTAGTGTTCATGTGTAACCACTGTCCCTATGTGCAACATGTGCTCAAGGGTATTAAGGAACTATCGGCTGATTACCTACCTCAAGGTGTCGCAGTAATTGCCATTAACAGCAATGATGTCTCTCGTTATCCTGAAGATAGCCCAGAGAATATGGTCGCATTGGCCACTAGTGAAAAATTTCTTTTTCATTATCTTTTTGATGAGTCTCAGCAGGTTGCTCAAGCCTACAGGGCAGTTTGTACCCCGGATTTTTTTCTGTTTGATGATGAGTTGAATTGCGTCTATCGAGGCCGGTTGGACGGCTCAAAACCAGGTAATGACGAACTGGTTAATGGTGCGGATTTACGGGAGGCTTTGGATGCTGTCTTGGAAGGGGTATCGGCACCGGCCGAACAAAAACCCAGCTTGGGATGTAATATTAAGTGGAAAGATGTCTAGTGAATGGGGACGTTCTCAGAGTTTTTTCTAGAATAAAATGTTTATACTGAGAAAATGCATCATTTATCGTGGTTTTACTTCCTTGACTATATTGTGGGCTGAAGGTTTATAGTGACCCTTGTGAAAAGACTCATTGCACATAATCGTTCCGTAATTGCTGGCTTTGTGGGCCAACCCAAACCGTCGAAATACTGAGGTCCACGGGTTGGTTACGGAAAAGTTAGGGATGTTGATGCGCATATTATCGAACTGAAGTTGATGAAAAAAAGGCTCTCTGAGCTGTTGGTCCAGTGTCTTGATGATAATCCAAACTGCTCGATATTAGTCAGTTGCCAGCAGAGCAGGCGTAAGCACAGATGAGTGATTGCTGTAATAAAGAACCTGAATCCAAGGTGACTCCAAACGGTGGGGCGAGCTCGTGCCACCCACAAAAACAGCGTCCAGATTACCTGTTGTGGGTTTTTGCGACGATTGTGTTGGTTTGCTATGTGCTCTATTGGCTGGTTGATGGTCATCCAGATTTACCGCAGTGGTTGATTGTCATGACCTCTGGTGTTTATGAGCTGATTAACCGTATGTGGTGGGGGTTGCTTGCCGCTGTTATTTTTGTCGGTTTACTGGAGCGCATTCCTCGAGACCTGGTGATGTCTGCATTAGGGCAGGGTGGAACGCTTAAGGGGATTGTTCGCGCTACGGTTGCTGGTGTGCTATTGGACTTGTGTAGCCACGGAATTTTGATGGTAGGCACTAAACTCTACGAGCGTGGCGCCAGCTTGGGTCAGTTAATGGCTTTCCTGATTGCCAGTCCATGGAACTCCCTCTCTTTGACAATTATTTTGGTGGCGTTGATTGGTTTCGGATGGACTTTGACATTTGTGTTGTTATCTATGGCGGTTGGCGTGGTGACGGGACTGATTTTTGATCGATTGGTATCAAAAGGTACTTTGCCATCCAACCCTAATCACTGTGAAATGACCAATGGCGATAGCCTGTGGCAGCAAATTGTTCAGTTAGGGAAATCCGTTCGCATTACCCCAGCTGGTATTTCGTCCGTGCTTAAGGATGGCCTGAAAGACTCTAAAATGGTGTTTCGCTGGTTGTTTTTTGGCATTGTGTTGGCAACAGCTATTCGTGCTTTTGTACCTATGGATACCTACCAAACATTGTTTGGTCCGACGGTGATGGGCCTGTTGCTGACACTGTTGGCGGCCACGATAATTGAGGTGTGTTCTGAAGGATCTACCCCTATTGCGGCGGATATTCTTACCCGTGCTGCAGCTCCGGGTAACGGCTTTACCTTTTTGATGGCAGGTGTTGCTACCGACTATACCGAAGTGATGGTGATTAGAGATCTGACCAAGTCTTGGAAAATTGCCTTGTTCCTACCCTTAGTCAGTGTGCCGCAAATCCTTGTTATTGGTTGGGTTTTGAACCAGCTTGGTTAGGTGCTAGCTGGTTAAGTAAGTCGCTAAGTAGGTAGAGAAGGGCGGCGGATTCCGCTAGAATTCGCCCCCTGTTCTAATACCCCTGTTCTAAAAACACTTGGTGCTAACAGTTAATGGAAATCAACCCGATCAGAAATATTCTCGATGACCTTCAGTCGCGTACGGACGTGCTCAGGGGGTATCTTTGACTACGCTAACAAGAAAGATCGTCTCACTGAAGTAGAGCTGGAGCTTGGTGATTCTGAGGTCTGGAATAACCCAGAACGAGCTCAGGAGCTGGGTCGTGAGCGTGCATCCCTTGAGTTGGTAGTAGAAACCATCGAAAACTTAGATTCGGGTATTGCTGATTCCCGAGAGTTGTTAGAAATGGCCGCAGAGGAAGAGGATATTGATGCGGTAACGGAAATAGAGGGAGAGCTAGCCCAGCTGTCGGCCCAGTTGGAAAAACTGGAATTCCGCCGTATGTTCTCTGGTGAAACTGATGCTAACAATGCATTTCTGGAGATTCAATCGGGTTCCGGTGGTACCGAGGCCCAGGATTGGGCCGAAATGATTTTGCGTATGTACCTGCGCTGGGGCGAAGCCAGGGGTTTTAAAACCACGCTGGAAGAAGCCTCTGCGGGTGAAGTTGCTGGCATCAAAAGTGCCACTATCCGTTTTGAGGGCGAGTATGCCTTTGGTTGGTTAAGGACTGAAACAGGCGTGCATCGCCTAGTGCGTAAATCACCTTTTGATTCTGGTAATCGTCGTCATACCTCTTTTAGTTCAGTCTTTGTCTCACCGGAGATTGATGAGAATATTGTCATTGATATTAATCCGGCAGACGTGCGAACGGATACCTACCGAGCGAGTGGGGCCGGTGGTCAGCACGTGAACAAAACCGATTCAGCCGTACGTCTGACCCACGAGCCAACAGGTATTGTTGCCGAGTGTCAGAGTCAGCGTTCGCAACATAAAAACCGGGATCAGGCTTGGAAGATGTTGCGGGCCAAACTGTACGAGCAAGAAATGCTGAAACGATCGGAAGAAGCACAGGCTTTGGAAGATACCAAATCAGATATTGGATGGGGTAGTCAGATTCGATCTTATGTACTGGATGACCAGAGAATCAAAGATTTGCGTACCAATATTCAGACCAGTAATTGCCAGGCAGTATTGGATGGAGATTTGGACCAGTTTATCGAAGCTTCATTAAAGGCCGGTGTTTAAAATATACCTTCAGAAATACATGTCCGGGGCCTCGTTCGGAAGAACAACAGCCGGGAAGAATAGCGAGTAAGAATAGAAAGTATTGGGGATTTCATGAGTAATGATCAGCAACAAGATGAAAACAAGTTAATTGCCGAGCGCCGAGCCAAATTATCGGATATCCGCGAGCAGGCGGTTGCCAATAATAGTAGTGCTTTTCCCAATGACTTTCGTCGAAAAGATCTGGCTGCCGACTTGCAGGCCCAGTATGGCGAGGAATTAAAGGAAGCGCTGGAAATATTGGATCATCAGGTGAGTGTGGCTGGACGAATGATCCGCAACCGTGGTGCTTTTATGGTGATCCAGGACATGTCCGGCACCATCCAATTGTATGTGGCTAAAGAAGCTCGTCCTTTTGCCAAGAGCTTGGATCTTGGTGATATCGTTGGTGTGACTGGTGCCCTGCATAAATCCGGTAAAGGTGATTTATACGTCAATATGGATCAGTACCAGCTTCTGACTAAAGCATTGCGACCGCTTCCCGATAAGTATCACGGTCTTGCTGATCAGGAAATACGTTACCGTCAGCGCTATGTAGATTTAATCGTTAACCCGGAAGTGCGTGACCTCTTTAAGGTGCGGACACAGGTTGTTAGTTTTATTCGTAGCTATCTTGACGGCCATCACTTCATGGAAGTAGAAACTCCCATGCTACAGACCATTCCGGGTGGTGCAGCAGCACGGCCGTTTGTAACCCATCATAATGCGTTGGATCTTGATATGTATCTGCGCATTGCACCAGAGTTATACCTGAAGCGTTTGGTGGTGGGTGGTTTTGAGCGGGTTTATGAGATTAATCGCAACTTCCGTAATGAAGGGCTTTCTACTCGTCATAATCCTGAGTTTACAATGCTGGAATTCTACCAAGCCTATTCAGATTACAACGATTTAATGAACCTGACAGAAGACATGTTACGCCGATTAGCGGAATCGGTGATGGGTAGCTCCAAGGTTAGAAGCACCGTGAAAAATGATGAAGGTGAAGTGGTTCAGGAGAAATTTTACGATTTTGCTAAACCTTTTCATCGATTGTCAGTGTTTGATTCGATTCTACATTTCAACCCGGAGATTACCGCCGAAGCCTTGGCGGATGAAGCAGCTGCACGCCAGATAGCGGAGCATTTGGACATCACCATAAAAGATAACTGGGGTTTGGGTAAGGTCCAGATTGAAATTTTTGAGAAGACAGTAGAACACCGTTTAGATGAACCCACTTTTATTACGGAGTACCCGACAGAAGTCTCTCCATTGGCTCGTCGCAATGATAATAATGCATTCGTAACAGACCGGTTTGAGTTTTTTGTTGGCGGCCGTGAAATAGCGAATGGCTTTTCTGAGCTCAATGATGCGGAAGACCAGGCGGCACGTTTTCAGCAGCAGGTGACGGAGAAAGATGCCGGTGATGATGAAGCCATGCATTTTGATGCAGATTATATACGCGCATTGGAGTATGGTTTGCCGCCTACAGCGGGAGAGGGAATTGGGATCGACCGTTTAGTGATGTTGTTAACTGACTCGCCATCAATACGCGACGTGCTGCTCTTCCCGCATATGCGTCCAGAATAATTGTTAGTAGATTTTTTCTGTGTTAGTTTAAGGAAGAGAAAAACAAAAAATGGAAAGGATGAAAAAATTTCCTTTAGGGTGGCTGGATAAAACCTGTCGTCGCTACTTAGGTACTGATGTTGAGCAGGATGCTCATCGTCAGGAGATGATTATTGCTATTTTGATGCTAACGGGATCCATTGTTATCATTGGCTTGTCTCTATGGGATATGTTCAAGGGCGCAGGGGTTTACTGGGGCAATCAGGTAACACTGGCCGTTGGGATCTTAGCAATTGTCAGCTATATTCTCATGCTGATCACATCCAAAACCAGTCTGTGTGTCACGTTAGTCCTGATGGTTTTCCTATATTTTTTCTCGCTGATGACCAGTGATGCCGAAATAACGGGTATGTTTTGGTGTCTTGTGATGCTCCCACTTTTTTTCTATTTGCTAGGGTATAAACAGGGAGGAATACTCGTTGTTGCTGTTTTTCTCGTTAGCATGATTGTACTGCTATATCCTGATTTTTTGGCTTTGCCAAAAAACTACTCTGCACACACAAGTTATCGTTTTTTACTCGCTTATTTGGTGCTGTTTTGGATATCGTTACTCGTAGAGCAGGTCCGTTTTCAGACACGTCAGCGTTTGGAGGAGGTTAGTGATAACTTCAATTTACAAGCTCGCACAGATGAGTTGACAGGATTGGCAAATCGCCGTGGTTTTAAACAATATCTTGGCGAAACAGAACAAAGACGTGGAGCAAGCAAAGAATCATTTGCCGTGGTGGTTGGCGATCTTGATCATTTTAAACAGATTAATGATGAATATGGACATGAGGTGGGCGATTTTGTTCTAAAAGAAATTGCGAAAACGCTTAATACGTTGGTTCGTTCAGAAGACCTAATTGTGCGCTGGGGCGGTGAAGAGTTTTTATTATTGTTAGTCGACACTAATTTAAAAGGTGCCCAGGTTTTGGCTGAAAAAATCCGCCATAAAATTGCCTCTACGCATTTTTCCACCAAAGCAGGAAAAATTGCAGTTTCTATGAGCCTTGGTGTAGATGCTCAAACAGTGGGCGGTGATTTATATGCAACACTGGGTTCCGCTGACAGGGCAATGTATGAAGCTAAAAGAAGGGGCAGAAATTGTGTGGTGTCTGCTGAAGAAGATGATATTTCTGATTTCAGTCAGGCGGAGTTGGAATTGCCAGCAAAAGAGAGTGATGATCAACCAGCTCTTGGTCTTTAGTCGAAAGCAAAAGTATGCCTATAGACAATGTGATGATTTTTTACCAAAAAGTTATCTAATATAACGCTGTTCGCCATTCATTGTAGGTTGATACCAGTATTGTTTTACCGTTGAAATAATACTGCGGAGCAGATTAAAACGCCCACTTTAAAAGGTGGGCGTTTTTGATTGTTAACCTAATGTTCGTGTCAGAGTTCAGAAATGGTTTTTTTCTGCTGGTCCAATTTTTCCAGTGTGTTTTCCATTTCAGTGAGCCGTGTTTTTTCTTTGGCAACGACTTCTGCTGGCGCCTTGCTGACAAATTTTTCATTGTTGAGTTTGCCTTGAACTCGCTCCACTTCTTTCTGGAGTTTTTCTGTTTCTTTATTGAGTCGGGTAATCTCAGCATCTTTGTCTATCAGGCCTGCCATGGGGACGAGGATCTCCATATTCCCTACGAGGGCCGTAGCTGACATGGGTGCCTTTTCCCCTGGCTTGAGCCAGGTTGTGGTCTCCAAGTGAGCTAATTTGGCCAGGAACTGTCGGTTGGCATTGAGGCGGCGCAGGTCTTCTTCTGAGCCATTGCTGAAGTACACGGGTAACAATTTTCCCGGTGAAATATTCATTTCTCCGCGAATATTCCGAATTCCAACAATGACACTTTTCAACCATTCAATATCGCTGGTTGCTTCATTGTCTACACGGTTTTGATCTGCCTCAGGGTAGGGTTGCAACATGATCGTATCACCCTCGACCCCTGCCAGAGTTTTGATCTGCTGCCAGATTTCTTCGGTGATAAAGGGCATGAGTGGGTGAGCCATTCTCAAGGTCGTTTCCAGTACACGAATCAGCGTGCGGCGAGTTCCTTTTTTGAGGGCTGGGTCAGCATTGTCATCCCACAACACAGGTTTAGATAATTCCAAGTACCAATCGCAGTATTCGTTCCAGACAAACTCGTAAATGGCCTGTGAGGCCAAATCAAAGCGGTAGTTGGCAATAGATTCTGCGACGGTTTGTTCTGCTTGTTGAAGGCGGCTGATGATCCAGCGGTCGGCTAGGGATAGCTCATAGCCTTCATCGTTGTTTTGTCCGCAATCCTGATCTTCGGTATTCATTAAGACGTAGCGAGCGGCATTCCAGATTTTGTTACAAAAGTTACGGAAACCTTCGATACGGCCTACATCAAAATTAATATCCCGGCCAGTGGAGGCCAGCGAATAGTAGGTATAGCGGAGTGCATCTGTACCGTAGGGCTCGATACCATCGGCAAATTCTTTGCGTGTTTGTTTTTCAATTTTCTCACGAAGTTTTGGCACCATCATACCTGCAGTGCGTTTAGCAACTAGAGGTTCTAGCTCAATACCATCAATCAAGTCGATGGGGTCAAGTACGTTGCCCTTGGACTTGGACATTTTTTGACCGTGGCTATCTCGAACCAAGCCATGAACGTAGACGGTTTTAAAGGGTACTTCGTCGACAAAATACAGTGTCATCATGATCATTCTGGCAACCCAGAAGAAAATAATGTCAAACCCCGTAACCAGTACATTGGTGGGGTGGAATGTTTTTAAGAATTCAGTAGGCTCTGGCCAGCCCAGTGTCCCGAAGCTCCAAAGACCGGACGAGAACCATGTGTCTAATACATCGTTATCCTGTTTAAGATTGATGTTGCCAAGGTTATGTTTCTCGCGAACATCTTGCTCAGAGCGTCCGACATAGACATTCCCTTTGTCGTCATACCAAGCAGGGATCCGATGTCCCCACCACAGTTGGCGAGAAATGCACCAGTCTTGAATGTCTCGCATCCAAGAGAAATACATATTTTCGTATTGCTTGGGCACAAATTGGATATCGCCACCTTCCACCGCAGCAATGGCTTTTTCAGCCAGTGGTGCCGCTTTGACATACCACTGATCAGTCAAATAAGGTTCGATGACCACGCCAGATCGGTCACCACGGGGCACTTTGAGTTTGTGTTCATCTACTTTGTCCAGCAGGCCCAAGGTATCCAAATCGGCGACAACTTGTTTGCGGGCATCGACTCTGTCCAAGCCTACATAGGCTTCAGGTACATTACTGTTTAGTTGCGCATCATCATTAAATATATTGATCATGGCCAAGTTGTGCCGCTGACCCACTTCATAGTCATTGAAATCGTGGGCAGGTGTGATTTTCACACAACCAGTACCAAATTCACGATCCACATAATCATCGGCAATAATTGGGATTTCACGGTTGGCTAAGGGTAGGGTAATGGTTTTGCCAATGAGGTGTTGATAGCGTGCATCGCCGGGGTGAACGGCAACGGCGGTATCACCCAGCATGGTTTCTGGGCGGGTGGTGGCGACAGTCAGATGGCCGGTGCCATCAGATAGTGGGTATTTGAAATGCCACAGGTAGCCGTTTTCTTCTTCAGCAATAACCTCGAGGTCAGAAATTGCAGTATGTAATTTAGGGTCCCAATTGACCAGCCGTTTACCCCGATAGATCAGATTGTCTTCGTACAATCGAATAAAGGCCTCTTGGACCGCTTCATAAAAGCCGTCATCCATGGTGAATCGTTCACGGGACCAGTCTGGTGAGGCTCCTAGTCGACGAAGTTGGCGAGTAATGGCGCCGCCTGACTCTTCTTTCCACTCCCAGACTTTTTCTATAAATTTCTCGCGACCTAAATCATGGCGAGAGACACCGTCAGCATCCAGTAACCGTTCTACCACCATTTGGGTAGCAATACCGGCATGGTCGGTACCCACTTGCCATAGCGTATTATTACCTTTCATACGATGGTAGCGAATGAGGGCATCCATGATGGCTTCCTGGAAGCCATGGCCCATGTGTAGGCTTCCGGTGACATTGGGTGGTGGGATCATGATGCAGTAGGGATCCGCACCATTATTGGATGGCTTGAAATAGCCTTTTTCTTCCCAGGTTTGGTACCACTGGCTTTCAATGTCTTGGGGACGGTAAGTCTTTTCCATGTTCGCTCATTTGATTGTTGGCTAACGTAACGTTAATTGCTACGTCATCAGGGTTATCTGGTAAATAGTAGGAGTGTGCAAAGGCGGGAATTATAAAGGGACGTTATGTCTTCGTCGACGGACTTGTTCCCGATGCTAGTTATCTGAAGTGGGTTTGTTTGATTTAGCTTGGGTTGCTAGGCCAGTTTCGAGCTCGTGGCGTAGTTTCTCCCTAAGTTGTTGCTCTAGTTTGGGGAGTTGCTCGGCTACCAGCTCATCCAATACATGTTCTAATTCGATGACAGAAGAGTCTGTTTCTTTGCAAAGTGCATTAATGTTGATGGCGTCTTGTTCATCCGCCTGGGTGGTCGGTGCTGCTATTTCAGGAGGTGCGGAGAGGGAGGGCGATGGATGGCCTCTATCAAAAATACCCAACCCTTCTGTCATTGCGCGCTGTTTTTCTATCATCAAAGCGGAATCTTCAGCCTTCGTAGCTACTTTTTGAATAAACGCTGGTTCATCCTCTAAGGCATCAGTGAGAATCGGGACGTTCAAAGCCGGGTCGTGCATAAAACTATCATCATCGGCATACAGTTCATCGAGTGTTGGTATGTTATGTTGAAACTCTGGGCCGCTATTCAGCGTGTATCGCAATGAATCGAGTTCATTGATCAAGGTGCTTTTTTTATCTTTCGGTTCGTCAGTCATAAATAAGACCTGTTCGATAACACTTAATGGTTAATCTGGTAAAAATATTAGTTGGACTTAGTGAGGTCATGATATTTCAGGGGGTAACCACGTTTTTGGTAGAAGCCGTAACGCTCACGTTTTTGCTCAATAACCTGCTGATCATCGTAAACAATTTCTATGACTTTCTCAAAACGAGAAAACCAGCCTGGAGTGCTAATTCCAAGATTAATCAGTAGCCCATGATGTTCTCCAGGGTCGTCTTGATGGCTAATGGATAGAGCCGCTGTCGGTAGCTCTTCTAACTCGTGCGGGAGAAATGAAGAGGGCTTAAACGACCACAACTGCGTACTTAGTTGTTCTGATACATCTTTTTTAGGTGTATGTAGTAGGACTGTCAGACCTTGCTGGAAGGCCTTTTCAGTCAATTGGCAAGCAAGATTTATTGCATCATTAAAGTTGCCGTTAATACGGTAAAAATTAATGCTGGTCATGCAGTGGCCTGTGCTATCAGGAATTGAGTGAGTAGTGGCACGGGACGTCCAGTGGCGCCTTTATTTGCGCCACTGTTCCAGGCAGTTCCTGCGATATCCAAATGCGCCCAGTGATAGTCTTTTGTGAAGCGACCCAGAAAGCAGGCGGCTGTTATCGTGCCGGCTTCGCGACCGCCAATATTTGCCATGTCGGCAAAGTTACTTTTTAGTTGCTTGTCGTATTCATTCCAAAGGGGGAGGCGCCAAACTCTATCACCGCTGGTTTGCCCAGCTGTTTCTAATGTTGCTGCTAGATCATCATCGTTACTCAGCAGTCCTGTCGCGTGGCTTCCCAGCGCCATGACACAAGCGCCGGTTAAAGTGGCAATGTCTATAACACTTTTTGGTTTAAACCGGCCAGCATAGGTGAGAGCATCACATAAGATAAGGCGGCCCTCTGCATCGGTGTTAAGAATTTCGATAGTCTGTCCTGACATACTTTTTACTATATCGCCGGGTTTTGTGGCTTTTCCACTGGGCATGTTCTCTACCGTTGGAATAATTCCCACCACATTGATTGCAAGGTTGGCATCAACTAAAGCAGAAAATGTTCCTAGTACACTGGCAGCTCCGCACATGTCGTACTTCATCTCATCCATGCCCGCGCCGGGTTTCAGGCTGATTCCACCTGAATCAAAGGTGACCCCTTTGCCGACAAGTACAATAGGTTTGTCGCCTTTTTTTGTGCCCGTGTATTCGAGTACGATGAGCTTGGCCGGTTGCTCTGTTCCTGCAGTAACGGAGAGTAGTGAGTGCATGCCAAGTGCTGCCATTTGTTTTTCATCGAGTACTTTACAGCTGAGGCGTGGGTGTTTCTTGGCAAGCTTCTTTGATTGGTTTGCGAGATAAGAGGGTGTGCAGATATTGCCGGGTAGATCACCCAATTCGCGAGATAGGTTGACGCCATTGGCAATAGCATTGCCCAAATTGAGCTGTTGTTTTAGCGTGTTTAACCCTTTTCGTGATGATAGTGCCAAAGTAATTTGTTTGAGTGGTGAGGGCTTTTTGTCTTTGCGGTTAAACGGGTTGAAGAGGTAGACGGCTTCACCTAGGCTGCGCGAAAATTGTTGCGCTTGCCAAGCCTCGTCACGTCCGATTACTTCCACGTCCTCTAAAGAAACACAGGTGTTCTTAATAGGTAGTTTGGTGAGCTGGCCAGCCAGATGCTTGGTGAGTTCTAGAAATGATTGCTCATTCAATGTAGTGGTGCCGCAGCTGAGAATGAGTAGTCGCGTTGCCGAAAGCCCTTTTGGCTCGTTAATTAGTATAGAACTGCCCAATGTTTCTTTAATATCGCCACTTTTTTGTAATCTTGAGATCAAACCGCCCGTTGCGGTGTCTATTGATAGCTCTGAATTTGATTGCTGAGTAGTGCTGCTAGCTGTTTTGTTGCCAAGTACTATGACCAGGCAATCGGTTTTTTTGGTAAGTAAATTACAGGTGACGGCAGTAAATTCCATGGTGTCTCCAGGGGTTAACAAGTACATAGTTGATTTGGGCACACACTTAACAAGACAAACTCGATGTAAATCAGGATAATTGTCTGACTATAAATTTGTGTTCGGCGAAGCATAACAGGAATTTTTCTATTGCTCATTTTTCGTTATATCGTTCGTGACTTGTTGTCCTCCACCTTTGCTGTTTGCACCGTGTTGCTGATGGTTATTATTAGTGGCCGTTTCGTCAAATATCTTGCTCAGGCTGCAGCCGGTGAATTGGACGCTGGCATTCTGCTGGCTGTTATTGGTTATCGTCTCCCCGGTTTTCTGGAATTGATTCTACCTCTAGCCTTCTTTCTGGGGGTACTGTTAGCCTATGGCCGTTTTTATGTGCAAAACGAAATGACCGTGATGATAGCCTGTGGCATGAGCCAGGCGAGGTTGGTTGCCTATACGCTGGTTCCGGCATTCATGGTGGCATTGCTGGTCTCATGGTTAAGTCTTGATGTGGGCCCTTCAGGGTTGCGTAAGGCTGAAGCATTGCTCTCAGCTCAGAAGGAGCGAGGTGAGTTGGATGGCATGGCTGCTAATCATTTTTATCCTCTTCAGGGTGGCAAAGGTGTGACCTATGCCGAGAAGGTAAGTGAGGAGGGGATCATGAAGGATGTCTTTCTTGCTGAGAATAATCCTGAGGCTGAAGACGGTAAACAATTGGTGTTAGTGGTTGCTGAAACGGGCCATCAGCATCGATCTGACCCAGACAAGCCAGCTTATCTGGTGCTTGAAAAGGGCTATCGTATCCAAGGCGTGCCGGGTCATGCAGATTACCAGATCACGCGCTTCGAAGAGTATGGTCAGCGGCTAACAAAACCCAAAAGGCAGGGCCGTCGGGATAAAGCCGATACCCTTTCCACTGCGGAATTACTGGTTTCGAATCAACCGGCCCATGTGGCGGCACTGCAGTGGCGTTTTTCTGTGCCAATTCTTGTATTAGTGATGACGTTAATTGCTATTCCTCTGAGTAAAACTGATCCCCGTCAAGGGAGGTTTGCCAAAATGTTACCCGCAGTTTTGCTTTATGTGGTTTATCTGGTGATGTTGAATAGCGCCAGGGGCGCTCTGGAAGATGGAAAGTTTTTATCAGCGCTCGGGTTGTGGTGGGTACATGTTTTGTTTCTGTTAATAGCGCTGTTTTTATTATTTTTACCTGCTCTTAAGCAATGGGCGAAGCAGAGTAATGCCTTGGGAGTCGAGGGATGAGGCGCTTATCAAGTTATGTCGTATCCTCTGTGTTGGGTTCTATTGCATTGGTGCTGTTAATTATTGTGGCTCTGGATGCTATTGGTGCCATCATTGATGGTGCTGGCGATATTGGAAAAGACTACACGTTTAATCAGGTGATGATTTACGTGGCGTTAACATTGCCTGCCCGTATTTATGAGCATATTCCCATGGCTTCGTTGACGGGTTGTCTGATTGGTTTAGGTGTCCTGGCAAATAACTCTGAATTAGTCGTAATGCGTGCAGCAGGTGTTTCTGTCATGCGCATTGTCTGGTTGGTACTCCGTCCTATCCTCGTCTTAGTGTTACTTGGCGTATTATTTGGTGAATACGTGGTGCCATACACTGATCAATATGCCGAAAGCCGACGCATGCTTTTAAAAGGGGGGAAAACTGCGCAGGAATCTGTGAGTGGTTTTTGGAACAAGGAAGGTAATGAATTTATGCACTTCAATGCCGTTTACCCTGGTGGCGTGCTGTTTGGTGTTACTCGTTATCAATTTGATGATCAGCATGTTTTACAGCAGGCTAGCTTTGCAGGAAGGGCTTCGTATCAAGGCGATTATTGGGTTGAAGAACTTGGTGCCGTGACTTTTTTCATGGGCGATCACACTGAGGTGAGTACCTTTATTACGCGTGACTGGAAGACAGAGTTGTCTCCTGAGTTGCTCAATTTGGTTGTGCTTCCTCCCGAGTCTTTGGCTATGAGGGGGTTGCATCAGTACAGTAATTATTTGAGTGATCAGGGGCAGGATGCTGCCAAGTATGAGCTAGTGTTTTGGCGAAAGGCCCTTCAGCCGTTTACGATTATTAGTCTAGTCTTAATCGCTATTTCATTTGTCTTTGGGCCTTTGCGACAAGTCACTATGGGCTATCGTATCTTTGCCGGTGTGGTGGTGGGACTTGTGTTCAGAACCAGTCAAGACCTACTTGGGCCCGCCAGTATCGTCTTTGGGTTCTCACCGCTCCTGGCCGTTATTTTTCCCGCGGTTGTTTGCGGTCTAATAGGTGTTGTGCTGTTACGCAGGGCAGCTTGATGACATGAACGACCAGATCTTGTAGCGCCGAATACCAGTAATTACTTTAGTCATAGTCTGTCCCAATGAGGTGATATAACTACTTTTTTTTGTTACGTTTTTCCTTGGGAAGTACAACGACCTTTGTGTTGCTGTAAATATCGTGAAGGCAATTACCTTGTTTGTCGATCATGCACCATAAGTAGCCAATACCCAGCAGTGCCATTGACAAGGGTGCAAGAATACAGCGCAACCAACATTCTCTCAAAGTGGGCAGTTGTGAGTTGCACCCTTGCAACTGAAGTCGCCAAGACTTCATGCCCAGTGTCTGCCCTGTTCGACGCCAGCACCAAATATAGAACAAGGCATAACAAAACCATAACCCAACAATAATCATAATCTGTAGTGCGTTGCCGGGAGCTTGCATGGTGTCTTCTCCGGCGAGGAGCCTTAGCAAAAGGACAACAACGCCATAGGCAAAGCTGATTCCCAAGAGTAGAAAAGCATCGTAGAGCATAGCCATGAGCCGGCGAAACAGATTGGCGGGTGGAAGTGGTTGTTCGGTAAGAATGTTCAAGTGAAGTACTCTTTGTCGATGACATGTTAAGTGAGGTATTTTGGTGGCATGGTTTTGTTGTCGGCCGGTGATTCTACCAAAAATTTGTCTGATTCAGAATTCATAAGTGAAGCCGAGTTTTAATTCATCAGAGCTTAATCGTACGTTGTCATCCCATTCACTTGAAACTGCACCACTGCCATTAAAATATGTCTTATATTTTCATATGAAGTATGAAAATAGCGGGTTGGAAAGTTTGTTGGAAATATTTAAGCAAAAAAAAAGGTCACCATAATGATGACCTATGTAACTGAAGGCCACTGGGAAATAGCCTATTGTACAAAGTGCTCACAAGGAGCGGGAGGATAAAACAATCTGTTAAATACCCTTTTGGTTCTCAGTAATAACCAAAATGTTATGCTGCATCCTGTTCTTTTGTAGCCGCAGGTTTACGAGCAGGTGCTTTTTTCTTGGGTGCTGCTTTTACTGCTTCTTCGGTTTCCGTCGGTGTAGCAGTAGTCGCCAATTTTGATACGGCTTCTATCAGACCTTCCAGCTTAGCGTTTAATTCTTCTAACTTCTCATCGTTATTTGATACTGAAAAAGTAGGTATGTTTAACTTTGAGGCAACTTTTTCACGAATTTCTTCAACGCGTGCGGAGACATTCAGATTTATGCCTTCTTTACGCAAGGTTTTGCCCTGTTCTTTAAGTTTTTCGCCTTGGTCTTTCAGCTTTTGTCCTTGTGCTTTAATTTTTTCGCCGGTTTTGTCGATAGTGCTTTTTGCTTCGGCTTCAATTTTTGTACCTTCTTCAACCAAACCATCGAAGAAGTTACGTGTTTGGTCATTCATTTTGTCGTAGCCACCTTGCAAGTTGTTTAGGCCTTGACCATAGGCTCCGAGTCCTGCAAGCCAAATTTTTCGAGCCAGTTCTTCGGTCTTATCGATAGCATTCTTGATGTCTGTCATAGTAGTATCTCCGTAAATGATTGGGCTGGAGGTTTATTCTCCGGATATTGCAAGTACAGTAATTAAAAATTTTAGAAAAAGCATACTAATACAAGAGTTTTTTCAAAAAATTTAAATTTTTATTTGAAGCTTTCTAATATGGCTATAAAACGGCGAGACATTATCCTTGAAGTCAGTTTGGTTTTGTTTAATGAAGAGGGCGAGGCAAACTTGTCAGCGGTTGATATCGCCAATGAATTAGATATAAGCCCGGGCAACCTGTATTACCATTTTAAAGGAAAGGAAGAGATTGTTGCTGCACTCTACGAGCGGTTCGAAGCTGGTATTCTTGTTTTATTAGAGGATGCTCGTGATGCTGGGGATACCTTGGAAAGACATTGGCTACATTTGTATGTGCTTTTGGAACATATTTATGGACACCGTTTCTTTTTCCGAAATATCACAGATCTTTTACAAAAATATTCCGGTATTGATACGCGGTTTCGTCGACTTATAGAGCAGCAGTACCAATCAATTAATAAAATGCTACGCCAGTTGTTGGGCGAAGGGGTGTTGTCAGGAGACAGTTTGGTGGATAGTACCGTTGACGAACTCTCAGACAATATGATGCTGATCTATACACATTGGTTTGAGTTCCAGAACCTTCGAAAACGAAAACTGGAACAACATGAGTTTATCCAAGGTGCCATTATGCAAATAATGACGTTGCTTGCCCCTTATATGGGTGATAAGCAAAGACAATTTTTATCTGAGTGTAATATCCTTTATCAGAGAGACAAACAAGCCTAGACCCACAAGACAAACAACGATAGCATTTAAGCCATTCTAGGTGGTCGAAGCGTTCCCCTTCTTTAAGCATAAGATTTTCTTTTGCAAAAACTGAAAATAGATGATTCAGCGAGCTTAATCATGCATCGTTGTTTGGGGGCCATCTAAGGTATAACAATAATGATCAGGAGTGGGTTGATGAGCCATATTCAAATCAAAAGGCACCATAATATGGATGAGGAGGACCTGCGCTCCATGACGGAAGAACTGGGTCAAAAACTAAAAACCAAGTTTGGCGGTGAGTATCATTTAGAGGAAAATATTGTTCATTACACCTACCATAGCGCGGATGCAAAGGTGAGTTTTGATGAGACTAGGGTTTTTGTCGATGTCAAGCTGGGGTTGTTGATGATGGCATTCAAAGGAATGATCGAGTCAGAGGTTAATAATTATTTGGATGAGCATATTTCGTAGTTAGAGCTAGCTCGTTTGAACTGGCGATATCGACTGGGTAGCAAGACTACGTCTTAACAGTGTCGCTGGGTGTTGAGCAAAGGCTATCTTACCGAGATTGCTTTCTTTTTATCTTTCCAGCCTTACATCCCTGATGAGAACTTGGTCGGCTAGACGTTTTAGGGTCATTACTCCTACTATATTAAAGATCACGGAAGCTATATCGTTATTCCCCGTCATTCGGTGTACATCCTGAGGCCAATCTTCACCCCACCCAAACATATCTATTTCCTGCCGTTGGTTGTGGTCGATCTTATGCGGCGTAAGGCGCCCTTTTCTTTCAGGCAAACCCTGTGCTCAGGTATGAGGTTAGTCATGCTAGACTGCGTAAAAGGATGTATATAACAACCACCTAGACGTAGCTTCTAAAAAGCTTGCGTCAACGTTCCACTGAAAGCGTTAGCTTTGCATGTCCATTTGGATACAGGGTCGTACCCAGAGGTAGAATGTAAATTTTGGAATGATCGAGAGTAGAGCACAAGGTTATGGATTTCTTGTTCAGGTATATTGGCGTCAAGCTCGCACGCTTTTTGAGCAAACCACGTTCTCATTACGAAGAGTTTTCCACATTATCACAGCAACAATTGCAGCAGACGTTGAAGCCCGGGGATCTACTGCTGGTAGAGGGCAACAGCCGAGTTAGCACCGCCATTAAATATTTAACCCAGTCTACCTGGTCTCATGTTTGCCTGTTTGTTGGCGAGCAAGATGGCGTAGGGTCACTCATTGAAGCCGATATGATTAATGGTATTAGTCATGTTCCTCTAAAAAAATATGACGGCTTTAATGTGAGAATTTGTCGTGCATTCAATTTGACAGAAGAAGATAAACAGCAGCTGTTAAATTACGCGATTGCGCGCATTGGACTGAAATATGATATGAAAAATATTTTCGATTTGATGCGCTATTTGATACCCACCCCTCCTGTTCCGATGCGTTACCGTCGAAAGTTAATTGCCTTTGGTAGCGGTGAACCCACCAAAGCGATTTGCTCTACATTGGTGGCGCAGGCCTTCCAGTCGATTCGATATCCTATTTTGCCCAGAGAGGTTGAAGTTTGTCAGACTGGAGTGAGTATTCTCTGTGAGGATGTTGTGTTAGAAAGAAAACACTATAGTCATGTCACTCCTCGCGACTTTGATTTGTCCCCGTATTTTCAGATTATCAAACCGACGTTAGAAGAAAACTTTGATTACAAAAAGTTACGTTGGCTAGATTGACGGTTGATGTTTGTCCGTGGGTTAATTGAAAATCAATATCTGATCCCAAAAGAGGTAGTGTCCACCTTTGGCTAAACAAGTTGGCGCCGTGAATACCCAGTAAAAAAGGATGTATTGCTAGCACCCGTTGAAATGTTGTTAATAAATACAGCCGTGCGTTATGTTAATGTAAACCTATCTTAAGGAAGGTGGATTTTTGATGACAAATAATGCGCCGAACACGGTACATGAAGATACTGATCACAATACTAATTTGGTGGAGCTTTCCCAGGTTTCATTTGGTTACGGCAGTCGCAAGGTGCTGCGTAATATTAACCTGCAGGTGCCACGTGGCAAGGTGGTTGCCATTTTGGGTGGCAGCGGCTGTGGTAAAACTACGATCCTCCGTTTGATTGGCGGACAGTTGAAACCCAGTCAGGGGAATTTGTGGGTTGATGGGCAGTCAGTACCTGACTTGAATCCCGAGCAGCTTTATCAGCTGCGGAGAAAGATGGGTATGTTGTTCCAGATGGGCGCGTTGTTCACGGATATGAATGTGTTTGATAACGTCGCGTTCCAAATTCGTGAGCATACGGATTTGCCAGAAAGTGTCATAAGGCTACTAGTGTTGATGAAACTTCATGCTGTAGGTTTACGTGGTACTCATCATATGATGCCATCGGAGTTGTCCGGTGGTATGGCAAGGCGGGTTGCGCTGGCGCGTGCTACGGCCCTAGATCCTAACCTCATGCTCTACGACGAACCCTTTGCTGGGCTTGACCCCATTTCTTTGGGCGTTGTCGGACAACTGATTCGAAAATTGAATGATGCCTTAGGTGCTACGTCCATTGTTGTGACCCACGATGTGCAAGAATCCTTAAAAATTGTGGATTATGTGTATTTGATTTCAGAGGGCGCGGTGTTGGCTGAGGGTGACGTGCAAGCAATTTTGGCGTCAGAAGATCCATTTGTTAGACAGTTTGTCGATGGGGATGTCGATGGCCCTGTACCCTTTCACTATGAAGCACCAGATTATCGTTCAATGTTGATGGAGGTGGCGCGGTGAAAGCAATTACTCCGGCGCTGACACTAATTGGCCGCAAAACTAACGATGCCATCATCCGGCTTGGTGCCATGGTTCAGTTTCTTTTGACAATTATTCGGGCATCGGCAATTTGCCTGAGAAGACCTTCGTTGTTAATCCGTGAAATGTACTTTATTGGGGTGCTTTCTCTGGTCATCATTCTGGTCTCCGGATTATTTGTGGGCATGGTACTGGGCTTACAAATGTATACCACCCTAGAGCGTTTTGGTTCTGGTGAGGGTGTAGGTATGGTAGTGGCCTTGTCATTGGTTCGTGAGCTGGGGCCAGTATTGACAGCAATACTTTTTGCTAGTCGTGCGGGTTCTGCTGTAACCGCGGAAATTGGTTTGATGAAAGCTACAGAGCAGCTCAATGCTCTAGAGATGATGGCGATCCAACCCATGGCCAGGGTGGTAGTTCCACGCTTTTGGGCAGGAGTATTTTCCTTACCGTTACTCACCGCTATTTTTAATGTTGCGGGCATTTTTGGTGGCTACCTGGTGGCTGTGAACCTGATCGGGGTCGATCAAGGTGCCTTCTGGTCACAGATGCAGGATGCGGTAGATTTTCGTCAGGATATCGTCAATGGTTTCATTAAAAGCGTTGCCTTTTCTGTAGTTGTCATGTTGATTTCGGTCTTCGAAGGCTATTCTGCGGTACCTACAGCCGAAGGTGTTTCTCGTGCCACTACTCGTACGGTTGTTGCTTCGGCAATGGCTGTACTAGGGCTGGATTTTGTTTTAACAGCTTTCATGTTTCAGGGATTTTAAAATGAACCGTACACTGTTGGATTTCTGGGTTGGTTTGTTCGTGGCGTTGGGGGTGGTTGCCATCGTTTTTTTGGCATTGCGTGTTGCTAACCAGTCAACACTCAACCAAGCGAACACTTATACAGTGACCGCTTATTTTCATAATATCGGTGGATTAAAGGTCCGAGCGCCGGTAAAAAGTGCCGGTGTAACGATTGGCCGTGTTACCAGTATTGATCTTGATGGCACCACGTACCAAGCAAAGGTGTTGTTGGTTATAGATGACGTCTATCACTTCAGCACTGATGCTTCTGCTGGAATTTTTACCTCTGGAGTACTGGGTGAGCAGTATGTGAATCTAGAAACTGGTGGAGAAGATGAGATGCTTAAACAGGGCGACACTATAAGCTTTACTTCCTCGGCGTTGGTGTTGGAGAATTTAATCGGCAAGATAGTGACAGGTATGTCAGCTTCTGGAGCAAAATGATGGAATCTACAAAGTTGGGTGTTATGAGGCAATGTTATACATTTGTGATTGTGCTTTTTTCTGCGTTACTGGGTTCTAATCTTTTTGCAGAATCCGTCAACGTGAAGGCAGAAAATTTGACTCCCATTCAGGTTGTGACGGCCGCTGTTAGCGATGTGTTAACCGAGATGCGTGCTAACGAAGCGCTTTATATGCAAGATCCCACAAAAATCAATGAATTGGTTAATCAAAAAGTAGTGCCCTATTTTGATTTTTCGCGCATGACCCGGTTGGCAATGACCACTTACTGGAATTCTGCTACAGCATCGCAGCGATCAGACGTCGCAGAAGCCTTTCAAAACTTGTTCGTCACGACCTATGGCAAACAGTTATTTGATTACCGCAATTCCAGCGCGGACATTGAACCCGTAACTGAGGCGACGGAGCAAAAGGCCATCCTAAAACTAAAGGCCAGTAGCCAGAGAGGGGACGATGTTGCCTTATTTTTACGGCTGGAAAAGAGAACAGATAAATGGCAGATCATTGATGTAAATGTGGATGGGGTGAGCTATGTGGTAACAATGCGGGGTCAGTTTTCTGACAACCTTTCTCAGAAAGGGATAGACGGCCTAATCCTGTTTTTAAAAGAGGCTGCAGAGCAGAGGGCGCCATGAAATCTGAGAAAGCACTTAGCCTGCTTGGTGACACCTTATACATTAGCGGAGATGTAAGTTTTGATTCAGCAGCTGGATTAATTCGGCAATTGGATAAGCTGCCTTTGAATGATGTTCGGCGGCTCGATTGTAATGGTATTGCTCACAGTGATTCCGCTGCGGTGGGCTTGCTGCTTTATTTACAGCGCAGGGCAATCCCCTTGCAAGGGGTTAACCCTCCCTTACAGGGCCTATTAAACTTATACGATGTAACAGGGTTTTTCCCTGCCCTCCAGAGTGAATAATAAAACGATTAACAAACAATATAGTACCCTAGGTTTAGTACCCTAGGTTTAGTGCTCTAGGTTCAATTCCAGATACTTGTCACAGGTCATCATAATTTTTTAGCTTTTAAAATTTATCGAAAATGACCAGCAACATGTTAGAGGTTTGCCTCTCTAGTCTTGATCACAATTTTAATGATGTAGTGAGGGTGCTGATGGTAATTGATAGGTTATTTATTCCACATGACCAATTGTTTTCCACTTCCCACGACGGTGGCCCCCACTGATTCACAGATAGCCACCGAGTTTTTCAATCCTTATAAGACTTATCCAGCACTTTTTCGATCACTAGGCCCAGTGCGTAGTTGCAAAAGTTTGCCTGGTGCAGGTTGTACGCTTTCCGCTGAATGTATATGTCTAGGTCGGTATATGGCTCTATTCTGCGGAGGTCCCAGCGTGTCAGATAACAATATGAATATGGATAGCCCCGCCATTGTAGGGAGCCCAAGTGGCGTATATTAATGGATCATTGTTGACAGATGTTTTATTATCATTGGATTGTAATTTTATGCTAATTAAAGGGGATTGTTTTGGAATCTAAAACTGCTCGGTTGACCGTGTTGATCGATCCGGCTAAGAAGTCTGCGTTTGAGGAGCTTTGTGCGACGCAGGATCTGACACCATCACAGGTAGTACGCAAACTGATTCGTGATTATTTGGCAGCTCATGGGGCTACTTACAGTACGAGCTCAGAAATGGTGGTGGGGGGGAAATCTACCGGAAAAGTTGCCGGAAAATCCAAACGTTAGCTCTTGTGTACTTTTTATAAGGGCCCGCTTGCGACTGATCAAGTGCTGTACGACTAGGGTGTATAAAATATTTTCATCACTGTCCGTGCTGAGTGACACCTGGCCTGGAGATTGGCAATCCTCATTCAGGCTATTGCATGTGCATTGAAAAAGTGGGGCTCAATTGACATGGTGTTGGCTTGATCAAAATCAACGAGGTCTTTGTGCCGGTAGTCGTGGCATTGGCTATTGCCACGTTTTCATTTGCTCGATAGATTGAATTGATGCTGCAAAATACTTAGGAGATTTACCATGGAACCACAAGAAGAAGATTCTAAAAATAAGGTGAGCTTTCTGCAATTGATCCGCAGCGTGCTCTCAGCTGCAGTGGGTATTCAAAGTAAAAAAAATCTTGAACGTGATTTCAAGCATGGAAAATTGAGTACCTTTGTCATTGCTGGCGTGATTTTTGTTGCGCTATTTATTTTTATTGTCACTTCAGTTGTACGCTTAGTACTCCACAGCCATTGAGTTTTTTATAGTTACTGCCGAAGTGCCATCGTGATGTTTAATTTTCTGCGGAGAGAAATGATCTTAGTCGGAGGTAAGGAGGTAAGGAGGTAATAGGTGGCTTTATTTTCATCTAGTCCCCATCGTCTCACAGCGTCAAGGTTCCTCTAGGGGATAGATAAATATCTGCCAAGGTAAAGCCTTTCTTGAGATGATTATCAATGACAGCTGTCGCGTGTTGAAAATCCCTGATGTGTTGGGGGAGGCGAGCCAACTCTAAGCTACCTAATCGTATCGTGGTCTATGACCAGTTCGATGTCTGCTACTGAGTTGGCTTTGTTGCTATATCCCTAGAATCTTAGTCTAGCTTGGGGCCTGCCTCAATGAGTGCAAGTCCGTTCGTTGTATCCGTAAATTGAGCAAAATTATTCACGAACTTTTTAGCCAGAGCGTTGGCCTTACAAGTCCATTGACTAGCGTCACTGTAAGTATTCCTTGGATCGATAATGTCGGTATCTACTCCCTCAAGGGATACAGGTATTTGCAGTCCGAAAATGGGCAACGTGTTGAATGTCTCGTCCTCGATTGAGCCATTTAAAATGGCATCGATAATACATCGAGTCGCCTTAATGGATATTCGCTGACCGGTGCCGTTCCAGCCGGTATTAACCAGGTACGCTTGAGCGTCAGCCTGCTCCATGCGGTTGTTTAACACTTCCGCGTACTGGGTCGGATGTAAGCTGAGAAAAGCGGCGCCAAAGCAAGCTGAAAAAGTGGGTGTGGGTTCAGTAATTCCCCGTTCAGTTCCCGCTAATTTTGAGGTGTAGCCTGACAAGAAATAATAACGGGCCTGTGCTTTGGTTAATCGCGCAACAGGTGGTAATACGCCAAAGGCATCCGCTGTCAGAAAGATTACTTTGCTAGCGTGACCTCCCACGGAAACTGGCTTAACGATGTTATCAATGTGGTAAATCGGGTAAGAAACCCGCGTATTTTCAGTTTTTGAGGCATCGGCAAAATCTATCTTTCCTGCGTCATCGACAACTACATTTTCCAACAGCGCGTCGCGCTTGATAGCCGCATAGATCTCGGGTTCATGCTCCTGGCTGAGGTTGATAGTTTTGGCGTAGCAACCACCCTCGAAATTAAATACACCGTTGTCGTCCCAGCCGTGCTCATCGTCGCCAATTAAGGCACGTTTAGGATCGGTAGAAAGCGTGGTTTTACCCGTACCTGATAGCCCAAAAAAGATCGCGGTATCGCCATCCGGGCCAATGTTGGCCGAGCAGTGCATAGAGGCGATGCCTTTCTGGGGTAGTAGGTAATTCATGACAGAAAAAAGGCCTTTCTTCATTTCGCCGCCATACCAGGTGCCACCAATTAGTTGCACCCGTTCGGTCATGTTGAAGGCAACAAAATTTTCCGAATTGAGGCCCTGCTCCTGCCAGTGGGGATTGACAGTCTTGGAGCCGTTCAGTACAACGAAATCGGGTTCAAAATCCTCAAGTTCGGCTTCGGTGGGACGAATGAACATGTTTTTTACAAAGTGGGATTGCCAGGCAACTTCTGTTACGAAGCGGACCTTTAATCGGCTCGCCGGATTAGCGCCGCAAAACAAATCATCGACAAATAGGCGCTTGCCGCCGAGTTGATTCCCTACTACGGTTTTCAGTGATTGCCATGTTTGCTGCGAGATGGGCTTGTTGTCGTTTTTGCCCTGATCTGACCACCACAGTGTGTCGCGGGTAGTATCGTCCTTGACGAAATATTTATCCTTTGGGGAGCGGCCAGTAAAAATACCCGTGTCTACCGTGATAGCTCCATTGTTGGTCAGGCGTGCGGCCTCATAGCCTTGCAGTTCGGAGCGTGTTTCTTCCTGGAATAAAGTGCTGTAATCCGGGTTGTAAACAATGGTCTCAGGATCGCTAATACCATAGTTCTGAAGCGCCTGCTGTAAACGGAGTTTGGGCATGGTGGGGTGTCCTTCGGTTAGAGTTAGCCTTGTGCGATAATCGACAACTTTCTAATGATAATAATATTATAATAATATTATAATAAGATACAATGGTTCAGCACGAATAGGTTAGTAGAAATACTGTCTGAGACTTGGCCCTTGTCCTTTTGGACAGGTTGATATGTAGCAAGCAACTAAATGTCGCTTGACCTCTAAACGAGGAGCATTTTGATTGACTCATAGAGCACATCTTTTTTCATTGCGAATAGGCTATGCACTTCGCGAAGCGCTGGTCGATGGCTATGGGCGCGGAGACCTACTGAAGGATGTGATCGCCGGGATGACGGTCGGGGTGATATCCATTCCGTTAGCGATGGCGTTGGCCATCGCCAGTGGCGTGCCACCGGAGTACGGTTTGTATACGTCGCTGATTGCCGGTGTGATCATTGCGTTAACGGGGGGAAGTCGATTCAGTATTTCCGGACCAACGGCTGCTTTCGTGGTTATTTTACATCCCCTCGCTGCAAAGTATGGTTTGGCCGGTCTGTTGTTGGCTTCAGTTATGGCAGGGGCCATCTTGATCGCCATGGCCTGCGCCCGACTTGGTCGCTTTATTGAGTATATTCCGGAAGCTGTGACACTGGGGTTTACTGGTGGCATCGCGATCGTGATTGCGGTGTTGCAGATACCAGACTTTACCGGCATGACGGTTCCCTCAATGCCGGAACATTTTGTCGGTAAATTAATAGCCATTGGTAGCAATCTGCATCTGGCCGATATAGGTAGCAGTATGGTCGCCCTGTTTACCCTGGCGGTGATGGTGGCCTGGCCGCGACTGCGTACACCTATTCCTCCACATTTACCTGCGCTAGTGCTGGCCTGTTTGCTCGGTATTGTGTTGGGCTGGCAAGGCATTGAGGTGGATACAATCGGTTCTCGTTTTCACTACTTGTTACCGAGCGGTGCGGAAGCTCCCGGTATTCCTCCCTATTTGCCCACGTTTGATTGGCCCTGGAACCGGGCGGGAGCCGATGGACAACCTCTGGGGCTGACTCTAAACCTGATTTCAGATCTGTTGCCCACTGCATTCGCCATCGCCATGCTGGGCGCCATCGAGTCACTGTTATGCGCGGTTGTGCTCGATGGCATGTCAGGTAAACGCCATAGTGCTAATAGCGAATTGCTGGCCCAAGGATTGGGCAACCTAGTGACACCTTTCTTTGGCGGTGTGACGGCGACAGCCGCCATCGCGCGTTCAGCAACCAATTTCAGGGCCGGAGCGGTATCGCCCATTTCCGCTATCATCCATTCCATCGTCGTGTTGCTGGGTTTATTGTTGCTCTCCCGTGCCTTGGCTTATGTGCCCATGCCTGCGATGGCGGCTCTGCTTATGGTTGTCGCCTGGAATATGAGTGAAGCACCAAAATCAGTTAAGCTTGTGAAAAAATCGCCATCCGGCGACGTGCTGGTGTTTCTGACCTGTTTGTCGCTGACGGTTTTCTTCGATATGGTCATCGCTATTACCGCCGGTATCCTGTTGGCCTCATTGCTATTTATGAAAGAAATTGCCTCGCTGACACACGTGGTAGAGATTACCGATGACCCCGATTTTGTTCGTACAAAACTGCCCGCGAATTTTAAGGTGCTCAAAATTCGTGGGCCATTGTTCTTTGCCGCTGCCGATCGCATCGTAGGAGAGCTGTACAAGCAGGTGTCTGGGCTCGATGGTCTCATAATACATATGAAATATAGCGCCTATCTGGATGCAGGTGGACACTCGGAGATTGAAAAACTAATGGCCCTGTGTGAAAAGAACCAAACGTCCATTCGTTTTTCGGCTTGGCAATTTCAACCCCTGAAAACCCTGGCAAAAGCACGGGGCGAGACGGCGGGTCCATTGGGTGTGTCGTTTTCTACTCTGGATGAGGCGATTGATGATGCTTTGATAGGAGGTGAATCTCGTGAAGCTAGATAATGCCGTTGCATTGGGAAAAACTGGTGCCTGGGAAGAGGCGCAGGTAAGAGCCAGCCCGAAAAATCGAACGCAATGGTTTGTGATGTTGCGCGACAACCGCAGTAAGTCTTTTGTTCTTGCGGATAATGATGATAATCCCATTGCTACAGACGATATGAATACCTTGGTCCAGTTGATCAAATCACTGGGTTTGAATGATTTTACCGTTTTTTTGTAACGTTTTTAAGGATGTACAAGATGAGCAGTTTTCCCCCCTGTCCACAGTGTCAGTCGAGCTATGTGTATGAGGTTCAATCCCGGCTATCTTGTCCCGAGTGTGGACATGAATGGAATCCCTCCGATGAATCCCCAGATGGAGATGAACTCGTTGTTAAAGACGCTCATGGTAATCGGGTGATTGAGGGTGACTATGTAACGCTAATCAAGGATCTGAAAATCAAGGGTACTTCGTCCACTGCAAAAATTGGAACCAAAGTGAAAATTGGCCGTTTAGTGGAGGGCGACCATAATATTGATTGCAATATCAAAGGCATTGGTCAGATGATGTTGAAATCAGAGTTTGTTAAAAAGGCGAGTGACTGAACCCACTGGTCCATGACGATGCGTGGATGAAATCCTCAAATCTTGATTAATGGCGTAAGGATTTTTGATCATTAGGTAGGGGATTGTATGTGTCGTGGAATGGCGTTGTGTATATTTGCGTTACTCCCATTTACATCCCCAGTGCACCCCAGAACTTTCTCTGCGTCTGATAGCTCGAAATAATCTGTTAGATAAAAAATTGAGCGAGCAGGCTTGAATAATACAGCTAATTTTAAGATTCAAAAATGAAGACTACTCAAAACAGATAGATGCCATCTATGGTGTCGTCAAAGAAAATTCCGTAGACCTAAAATCAACATATAGAATAAACAGCAACGTAGTTAACGCTACTGCGTGGTTTTTTATGCCAATCTATAATTTGTGCGACAACGGTAATTGACGGTAAAACCTATAGCTGAAAAAAATTCCTACAAGAATAAATAAAGAAATGTTTGTAGGCTCCGGGACTGTTATCGTATCAATACGAAGAACAGCACTTCCATCATAATCAGTACTTACATATCTAATATTATTACCTGTGATGCTATGCAGGCTAATATCAAGAAAGAAAACTTCAGAACTGAAAGCGAAAATTGTTGCGACAAAGGCTGGATACCTTATGTTGATACCAATACATTGCCAGCGCACGGCGGAACTATCAGGGAGCAATAGCCAATGGTCGAGTGATAGCGGCCCATCTTGGACACGGCGCGAGCCTGTGTGCCATGGTTGATCTTCAAAGCGTAGCGACAACAATGACCTTCACCCCGCTTGATGGGTTACCTATGGCAACTCGCAGCGGATCGATAGATCCGAGTATATTGCTTTATCTCATAACAGAGAAGACGATGGGTGTGGATGCCGTGGCAGCAGGCAGATTAGATACATTAGCATTTACCGGTGGAATTGGAGAGAATTCGGCGATAATTCGCGAACAGGTTTGTCGTCGTTCAGCTTGGCTTGGCGTTCAAATTGATCCAGCAGCGAATTCAGCTGACGGTCCGCTAATCAGCGGAAAAATAGTGCTGTTTCGGTGTGGGTTATCCCGACCAATGAAAAGGTTGTCATTGCTTAGCAGGCGTATGGAATGGTTTCTCAAAACTGATTTTTCACTAAACTGAATTAGTACTTAACAGATTTTGTTATCGAAACAGGAGCGGTAGAAAATGATACAGCCCTCGAATGAATTTCCAGTTAAAAAAAATGTGTTGAACAGCGACGAGCTTCTCAATATTCATGCCTATTGGCGGGCCTGTAACTATCTTGCGGCTGGCATGATCTATCTGTACGACAACCCTTTGCTACGAGAGCCACTCAAGCCTGAACACATTAAAAAGCGTCTTCTTGGACACTGGGGCTCAAGTCCGGGGTTGGCCTTCATGTATATTCATATGAACCGCCTTATCAATAAATATGATTTGAATGCGATTTTTCTGGCGGGCCCTGGTCATGGAGCGCCGGGTGTATTGGCTCCCGTCTATCTGGAAGGAACCTATTCCGAAGTTTATCCCGATAAGAGTGAAGACGAGGAGGGTTTGCACAAATTCTTTAAGCAGTTTTCATTTCCTGGCGGCATAGGCAGTCACTGCACGCCTGAAACTCCCGGTTCCATCCATGAGGGAGGTGAACTCGGCTACAGTCTTTCTCATGCATTTGGTGCCGCTTTTGATAATCCTGACCTGATAGTTACTGTTGCGGTAGGTGATGGCGAGGCTGAGACAGGTCCCTTGGCTACAGCCTGGCACTCCAGTAAATTTCTTAATCCGGTACGCGATGGCGCGGTGCTGCCAATTCTTCATTTGAATGGTTATAAGATCAATAACCCGACCATCTTGTCGCGCATCTCACATGAGGAGCTGGAAAGCTTGTTTTTCGGTTACGGCTGGACGCCGTACTTTGTAGAAGGCGACGACCCGGAGTGTATGCATCAGGCAATGGCATCTGTTATGGAACGGTGTGTACTTGATATCCGTGAGATACAGTCACAGGCGCGTAATGGAGGTCCTGTCGCGCGTGCACGGTGGCCAATGATTGTACTGCGTTCACCAAAAGGCTGGACCGGGCCTGATGAAGTGGATGGGCACAAAACGGAAGGGTCCTGGCGATCACATCAGGTACCGTTGTCTGGCGTGCATAAAAATGAAGAACACTTGCGACAGCTGGAAGCCTGGTTGAGAAGTTATCGGCCCGAAGAGCTTTTTGATATTGATGGTCACCTTGTGCCCGCACTAAAAGCGTTAGCACCAAAAGGTCGTCGCCGTATGAGTGCCAACCCCCATGCCAATGGTGGATTACTGCGGCGTGATCTTCGTATGCCAGACTTTTGTGACTATACGATTGACGTAGATAAGCCTGGCAAAACCAGCTCGATGAATACTAAACCCCTCGGGGAAATGCTTCGCGATGTGATGCGTTTAAATAGCGACAACTTTCGTGTGTTTGGACCGGATGAAAATACCTCGAATAAACTTGATGCAATATACGAGGTAAGTAAAAAACTATGGTTGGCAGATTACCTTCCCGAAGATGATGACGGCGGTGAGCTGAGTCCCAATGGCCGGGTATTGGAAATGCTCTCTGAGCATACGCTTGAGGGCTGGTATGAAGGGTATGTCCTCACGGGTAGGCATGGTTTCTTTGCTACTTACGAGGCCTTTGTACACATCATTGATTCAATGTATAACCAGCATGCAAAGTGGCTTGCCATTTGTGATGAGATTCCCTGGCGAGCGCCGATATCATCGATTAATCTGCTAATTACATCTACCGTTTGGCGGCAGGATCACAATGGCTTTACTCATCAGGATCCTGGTTTTCTGGATGTTGTGGTCAACAAAAATCCAGAAGTTACGCGTATTTATTTACCACCGGATGTTAACTGCTTGTTATCAACGGCGGACCATTGTTTACGTAGTCACAATGATATCAATGTTATCGTTTGCGACAAGCAAATGCATATTCAATACCTTGATAGGGATGAGGCTATCAAACACTGCACTAAAGGATTGGGGATATGGGAGTGGGCCAGTAATGATCAAGGGGTAGAGCCGGATGTGGTGATGGTTGGCTGCGGAGATATTCCAACTAAGGAAGCCTTAGCGGCTACAGCTCTATTGCGTGAGTGTTTTCCAGATCTAAAAATCCGCTTTATTAATGTTGTCGATTTATTTCGAATGACGTCTGCAGAAGAGCATCCACACGGATTGTCTGACAGCGATTTTGACAGTTTATTTACCGTTAACAAACCTATTATTTTTAACTTTCATGGTTATCCTTGGCTTATTCATCGTTTGGCTTATCGCCGGACAAATCATAAGAATCTACATGTGCGCGGTTATAAGGAACGAGGCAACATCAATACACCCCTTGAACTTGCTATTGATAATGAGATTGATCGCTTCAGTTTGGCCATTGATGTTATCAATCGTGTTCCGCGGCTTCAGGTTGCGGGGGCTCACGTCAAGCAAATGCTTCGAGATAAGCAAATTGATTGTCGTCGTTACGCTCATGAGTACGGCATAGACAAACCGGAAGAGCAAAATTGGGTATGGCCTTATTAAAGGTTGAATGAATAGGGGAAAGTCTGTTTTGAAAAATATTTTTCTTTCAATAGAAATTACCCCAACAATAATATTCTTTGCTTATTTTAAAAATAATAAAACTTCGTTTTTGAATGATGTAGAGGTAGTTTTATGCAACAAGGCCTTATAACTCTAGGCATGTTGGCAGGAGGGCTGGGGCTTTTCTTGTTGGCAGTCAGTATGATTACTGATGGTCTTAAATCTGCAGCTGGACTCGTGTTACGTGACATGTTGTCTAAATGGACACGTTCCCCTGCTCACGGCATTGTTACTGGCTTAACAATTACGGCCATAGTGCAATCATCTAGCGCAGTTACGGTTGCCACTATTGGTTTTGTTAACGCGGGGCTCATCACTATGCGCCAAGCACTTGGCATTGTTTATGGGTCAAATATTGGCACTACTATGACTGGGTGGTTAGTGGCCATTATTGGGTTCAAGATTAACGTAGAAGCTTTTGCGCTGCCAATCATAGGCATTGGCATGTTAATCCGTCTTACTGGCGGAGAAAGTAAGCGTGCAGCTTTGGGCTTGGCGCTAGTGGGTTTCGGTCTATTTTTTATCGGTATTGATGTACTCAAAGATGCATTTGATGGTCTTTTGACGGTTGTCGATTTAAATAAGTTTACCGTCGACGGTGTTTGGGGTGTGTTGATGTATGTGGGTATCGGTTTTCTCATGACGGTGCTAACACAATCCTCGAGTGCTGCTATTGCTATTACGCTTACGGCAACCACGGGTGGTGTGCTTGGTCTGTATGCGGCTGCGGCAATGGTTATTGGTGCCAATTTGGGCACTACCTCAACGGCGGGAATTGCTGTCATCGGAGCAACAGCAAATGCAAAAAGAGTAGCGTGCGCGCATATTATATTTAATGCCGGTACCGGTGTTGTTGCGTTGATGATATTACCAGTATTGTTCTGGATTGTTCAAAATACGGGCGAATTGTTAGGCTTGGAGGCTATACCAGCCGTAACGCTGGCTTTGTTTCATACCATTTTTAATGTTCTAGGTGTTGCCTTGATATTCCCATTGAATAATCGACTTGCGCATTTTCTTGAAAAGCGGTTTGTCACTCAGGATGAAGTCGAAGGACGAGCAATGTATCTCGACAAGACTGTTGCCGTCTCGTCGATATTAGCAGTGAATGCCCTAGTGCTTGAATTATCGAGGATAACCACTGTTGTCAGGCGCATGGGGTTGGCGGCATTGAGTAGTGAATTTACAAATAGTAAGAAAATCACAAGTGATAATATCGTTGTGCATAAACTCTGTAGTGCAGTGTCTGAATTTATTACCTTGCTAGAAAGAAAGTCGTTACGCATGGAGGTGTCTGAACAGTTAGCGAAAGTATTGCGAGCCGAGCAGCATTTGCTGGCTTGTGCAGATCAGGCGCTGGTTATTGTCAAAGCACAGGCCAATATAGAGGTGGTGGATGATGAAATGTTGATGGCTGATATTTCTCACTTCCGGGCCGAAGTAGTTAATTTGATGGCAATGGCTAACCCTACGGAAGCGAGTTTTTCTTTTGCCGAATGTGAGCTTCAGTTAGATCAGGTGCAAGTTGTTTATGATGATGTGAAGGCCGCATTGCTATTGGCTGGAGTAGAATTACGGGTACCTATATCCGTGATGATTGATGTAATAGATCAGAATAGTCGTATTCGGCGAATGCCTCGGCAGATGGTGAAGGCTATGCATTTTCTTAGTGAGCTGTCTGTTATCGCAGAGGTAGTGGCTCCAGATGTGAAACGAGAGTTAGAGCAGGAAATGCCGATAATTGAAAGCGAAAGAAAAGCATTAAAATATTAATGACGTCTATTGATCAAGAGCATACGCTAAAGATTATATCGGTGTAGAGTGGTTAGATTAATTTAACAACTATTCTTTGAGGTTGTCATGGCAAAATTAACTTTTTACGGTGCAGTAGAGGGGGTGACCGGGTCCGCTTATCTTTTGCAAACGGCCAGAGTAAAAATATTGCTGGATTGTGGTCTTTATCAAGGTAGACGAGAGGAAGAAAAACAGAATCAGGATAATTTTCCATTCGATATTGATAAGTTAGATGCAGTGGTTCTGTCTCATGCACATTTGGATCACTCTGGGCGTCTGCCAAAATTAGCTGCTGATGGTTACAGCGGTTCGATATATATGACCTACCCAACCGCTGAGCTACTAGAGGTTCTACTCAAAGATTCGGCCTCGTTGCAGCGAAGAGATGCTGAATGGGAAAACAAACGTCGTCGTAGATCAGGAAAGGAAGAAATTGAGCCGTTATATACCCTTGAAGATGTTGAGGCGACGCTATCACAATGTGTTGGAAGTGATTATGGACAACGTTGTCCAGTTGCCGAAGGTATCGATGTGTGTTTTCGGGATGCAGGTCATATCCTCGGCTCATCCATTGTCGAAGTTTTTATTACAGAAGATGGGGTAGAGAAGAAGCTGGTCTTTTCTGGTGATCTTGGTAACAGTTGTGCTGCTTTACTTTCTGACCCAGAGATTATAGAAGAAGCCGATGTATTATTGCTTGAATCCACCTATGGTGATCGCAACCACCGTCCTCTGGATGAAACTCTGAAGGAGTTTGAAGATATCATCGAAGAGGCATCAAAGAATGGCGGCAACATTTTAATCCCATCCTTTGCCGTCGGTCGCACACAAGAGATTATCTTTCGCTTGGGTCAGTTGTATCAAAAAGGCAAGCTGAGACATCAAGCCGTTTTCCTGGATAGCCCAATGGCTATTGCGGTCACTGAAATTTATCACCGTTACCAGGATGTCTACAATACCGAGGATGCAGCTGAGCTGAATCAAGGAATAAAAAGTAGTTTGCATACTTTTTTGCCGGTATTGCGATATTCAACATCAACGGCAGAATCGATGGCGCTGAATAAAATTGAGTCTGGAGCCATCATTATTGCTGGTAGTGGTATGTGTACAGGTGGTCGTATACGGCATCATTTCAAACATAATCTATGGAAGAGTCGCGCTCATGTGATTATTGTTGGCTATCAAGCAAATGGAACCCCCGGTAGGGCTTTAGTAGATGGTTCTAAGGTTTTTCGTATAGGCGGTGATGAGATTGCTGTTCGTGCGACTATACATACCTTAGGAGGTTTCTCCGCGCACGCCAGCCAATCACAGTTATTGGATTGGGTAAATAACTTCAAAAGTCCGCATCCCAAATTGTATCTCGTTCATGGGGAAAACGAAGCGAAGGTCGCATTTCAAAAACATCTTGTTTCAGAAGGCTGGTCCGCTGAAATTCCAGAGAAAAATGAAAGTATTTCATTTTAAAATTGATCTTAAGACATGCAGGGTGATTTTTGATGTCGCAATTTAAAAAGCCAGCCAGTGTTTTTCCCAGTGCGGGTGATGATGCTCACTCCGCCAGGCAGGTTCTGGAAACTGCACAGACAAGTTCCTCAGCCTATAGGCTGGCTTATACAGACGATGAGTTTTTGTTGCGGGATGAGCTGCGACCAGTCAGGTTGCAGTTGGAACTTCTCAAACCCGATTTAATTCAAGACGAGAATAACATTCATTCTACAGTTGTTATCTTTGGTAGTTCTCGTATCCCTGAGGCGGACGTTGCCGCTGAAAAATTAGACCGAGCCAAAACCAAAGCTTTGATGCAGCCAGAGAATAGTGCGTTAGCTCGTAAAGTCAAAATTGCCGAGCGAGTTCTTTTTAATAGTCGCTACTATGATGAATCGCGAAAGTTATCGCAGTTGATAACAGCGGAAACCGAAAATAACGGTAAATGTGAGTTAGTAGTGATTACCGGCGGTGGTCCGGGTCTGATGGAGGCAGCTAACCGGGGAGCAGTCGATGTGGGTGGGAAAAGTATAGGGCTAAATATTGTTCTGCCCTTTGAGCAACACCCAAATCCCTATGTTACTCCTGAGCTTTGTTTCCAGTTTCATTATTTTGCGATTCGTAAAATGCATTTTCTTAAGCGTGCTAGAGCATTAGTTGCTTGTCCTGGGGGCTTCGGTACGTTAGATGAGTTATTTGATGCCCTCACATTAATTCAGACCAAAAAAATAAAGCCGGTGCCAGTTTTGTTATTAGGTAGCGAGTATTGGCGTCGTGTGATCAATTTTGATGTGCTCGTTGAGGAAGGAATGATAGACGAGCAGGATCTAACCCTTTTCAAGTTTGTTGATTCTGCCGAAGAGGCTTGGAAAATAATTAGCGAATATTGGGGTTTTTAAATTTACGGCTCAAAATTTAAAGAGTTGATGATGTTGCAGTCTTTAGGTTCATACAAAAATACTTCGTTGGCCGAATCCTCACTACAAATCATTCTAAATTTTTCTGTAGTAGTTCTGACATTACGGGTACATCTAAAATGCGTTCATTATTTTTAAAACGAGATAAATCAGCATCAGCAGGAAAGGATACTGTAGCTGAAGCCTGGCATACAAAAAGTGTAGATGCAGTAGTGGATTTTTTAAATTCAACCAAGGCGGGACTATCCTCTGATGAAGCCGCTCACAGATTAAGTCAGTTTGGCCCCAATAGACTGCCTGAAGTTAAAGCTCGTGGATCGCTATTACGGTTTCTTAGCCAGTTCCACAATGTACTTATTTATGTGCTTATTGTGGCCGGTGTTATCACGGGATTATTGCAACACTGGGTTGATGCCGGGGTAATTTTTGGTGTTGTCTTGGTTAATGCACTGATTGGTTTTGTGCAGGAAGGTAAAGCCGAAAATGCATTGCGAGCCATTCGTCAAATGCTTTCACTAAACGCCATGGTAATGCGTGGTGGCCGACAGCAATCCATTCGAGCAGACCTGTTAGTGCCTGGGGATATTGTTCTGCTGCAATCTGGCGATAAAGTGCCTGCAGACCTGCGCTTATTTCGAGTAAAAGGGCTTCAAATACAGGAGTCGGCGTTAACGGGCGAGTCAGCACCGGTGAGTAAAATCACTGAACCAGTTTCAGAACAGGCAGTTATCGGTGATCGCCGCTGTATGGCCTTTTCGGGAACCATTGTGACTCATGGGCAGGGTGCTGGTGTCGTGGTGGCGACGGGTAGTGAAACACAGCTCGGTAAAATTAGTGCGCTGGTTGCGGGTGTTGATGTAATGACTACCCCCTTGCTGCGCCAGATGGCGCAGTTTGGCCATTGGCTAACCGTTGGCATTATAGTGATTGCTGCCGTCAATTTTGTTTTCGGTGTGTTGCTACATAGTTATCCGCTGGATGATATGTTTTTAGCCTCAGTGAGCCTGGCAGTGGCGGCAATCCCGGAAGGTTTGCCGGCGATTATGACCATTACGCTTGCTATTGGGGTTCAGCGCATGGCCAAGCGCAATGCCATAATACGTAAGCTGCCAGCTGTTGAAACCTTAGGGGCTGTTACGGTGATTTGCTCAGATAAGACTGGCACTCTTACCCGTAATGAAATGACAGTACGGGCTATTTCAACCAGTCGTTATATATTTGATATTACCGGTGCCGGTTATGATCCCCATGGTGCTATTTCATTAGAGAATAAAGATGTTCAGCTGGACGACCGCCTGCTTTTACAAGAGGCAATACGCGGGTCGGTACTTTGCAATGATTCATCTCTCGAACAGGTGAACGATGAATGGCGGGTTCATGGCGATCCGATGGAAGGCGCACTGCTAGTAGCAGGGTTGAAAACTGGGCTGGATTTGGAGTTAGAGACTAAAGACTACCCACGTACAGATCTAATACCGTTTGAATCTGAGCATTGCTTTATGGCAACACTGCATCACAGTCATCAGGGTGAAGCTTTTGTTTGTCTGAAGGGGGCACCGGAACGGGTGCTGGAGATGTGTGTTTCTCAACGAACCTACGATGGTGAGCAGCCTTTGGATAAATCGTATTGGCTGTCACGTATTGATGAACTGGCAGAGCGAGGTCTCCGAGTATTGGCCATTGCTAAAAAATCAGTTGCTAATGATCAGCTAGAGCTTAAATTCAGCGATGTTGAAAATGGACTGACACTTCTGGGTCTTTTTGGCTTGATCGATCCCCCGCGTGAAGAGGCGATCAAGGCCGTTAATACCTGTGCTATGGCCAGTATTAAAGTGAAAATGATCACCGGAGACCATGGCATAACCGCTCAAGCTATTGCCAGGCAACTTAAGCTTAACAATGCCGACGATATACTGACAGGGAAAGACCTTGAGTTAATCAGCGATGATGACCTGCGTAAATGCGTGTCTGATGTTGATGTTTACGCACGGGTTAATCCGGAACATAAACTGCGTTTAGTCAGATTATTGCAAGAGTTGGGTTTTGTTGTAGCAATGACCGGGGATGGCGTGAATGACGCCCCCGCATTGAAGCGGGCTGATGTAGGTATAGCCATGGGGAAAAATGGCACAGAAGCAGCTAAAGAAGCAGCGGAAATGGTGCTCGCGGATGATAATTTCGCCTCAATTGCACATGCTGTGGAAGAGGGTCGTACTGTGTACGACAACATTAAAAAGGCCATTCTATTTATTTTGCCAACCAATGGTGGTGAAGCACTGATCATTCTGACAGCAGTAGTGCTAGGTTTTGATCAATTGCCTTTGATGCCAGTGCAAATTCTCTGGGTCAATATGATTACGGCCGTTACTTTGGCCCTGGCGCTCGCTTTCGAACCACCTGAGAAAGAGGTGATGAGCCGCCCACCGAGGGACGCTCATAAACCAATATTAACGTTTTATCTTATTTGGCGGGTGGCCTTCGTTTCAATCATTTTGATGTGCGGAACATTTGGTCTTTTTCTTTGGGAGATGGAGCGTGGTGTCAGTATTGAACATGCACGCACTGTCGCCGTGAATACACTGGTCATGTTCGAAATATTTTATTTGTTTAATGCGCGTTATATCACCGCCTCTATATTTAACTGGGAGGGATTAACAGGAAACCGTTATGTGCTGGTTGCAATAGGGGTTCTTGTGGCTTTTCAGCTAGGTTTTACATATTTGTCGCCGATGCAGATTTTATTTGGCACTGCGGCAATTGATTTGAATATGTGGTTGCGTATCGCCATGGTCGCTTCATCTGTATTGTTTTTGGTCGAACTAGAAAAGTATTTTGTACGCAATGGGTTGAGAGGGGTGAGGTCTATAGTGCTGAAACGGTAGAAATTAGATCCAGCTCCCCGACTCACCAGCGAGCGTCGCAAATCAGCCGTGCATGTGGCGGGGGAGGGTTGTGGTGTTAGCTGCAAACGATATACCGCATAAATGGGTCGACAGAATTTGGTTTGTTCTGAAATTCACCTGAAACTGTTTCAGTAAAGATTCTATAAGTTATTTTCTATTTTTAAGATATGAAATCATTGTGTCAACATCACTACATTCAAATGGATCATCTGGGCAATCGTCCATCATCCCTGCTTCAGAAAATATTTTCTTTATTTCTCCATTAACGACATAAGCAGAATAACGCCATGTGTTTTCACCTAGTCCAAGCTTTTCCCTTTTAATCAACATCCCCATCAAGCGAGTAAACTCTGCATGTGAATCAGGTAACATTTTTACATTATTAATACCTAAGTTTTTCGCCCACTGGATCATGGTAAAAGGGGCATTAACACTCAAGCAGTACACTTCATCAATACCTAGTGATTTCAGTTCATCATACTTGGCGTCATAGTCAGGCAAATGGGTATTAGAGCGCGTCTGAGTAAATGCAGCCGGCAGAGAAAATATAATGACGCTTTTCCCCGAAAAGATGTCTTCCGTTGAAATATCCTGCCAGATAAATGGATTTTTCCCGGCAATGCTTTCACCACGGGCGCGAGTTTTAAAGGTAACATTTGGTACATTGTTACTCATAATTTTCTCCTTTTCTTAAAATAAAGTGCGAGGTTTTAAAGGGCCTAATACCTTCGTAATAGCCGCGAGCCTGTGAGCGTTCTAAATAGATACATTTTTTATGCGTTGTAGCTGAGCATTCACAACACATTTGGCATGAATACTGCCTTGTTGTTAATAATAATCTTGGTTAGAAGATAAAAATGCAAGTTAATAACACTTTGTATTCAGCTGCGGCAACACAAGTACATAAAAGCGGCAACAATTTCCCGCCTACTCATGTACAAAATTCACAACCTACACTAGAAGCATCATCTATACGAGATCTAGCCAAATCTATTGATCCTCGCAATATGAACCGAAATGAGGCCCGTGCCATCGTGGCTGCACTAGGGCAAACTGGTGAGCTAAAACTGGATAATGCCATTGCCCTACAAAGCATGATCTTAGTAAGTGAAAATGAAAATTTACGAACTGCAACTGAAGCAGACTTTATTATGAATGAAAAATTGAAAAGAAAAAGGTGAAGTTAATCTTTACGCATAACGCCAGGCTCAGCGAACATTTGTCCGGTGGGGTCGTTTGTTATGTGATAAATTCATGATAAAACCACTGAGCACATAAAAGTAAGATTGTAAGCCAGATAAAAATAAAAATGAAAGCTGCTATATAACTTGTTGGCCTTTCTGCAGATTGCAAAGCTTTAAGTCGGGCTGCCTTTATTATTGCAGGAGGTGTTAAATGAACTACGAGCGCCAAGCCAAGAGGCACAATAATAATGTCATCAAGCAAACCAAATATAGGTATAAAGTCGGGAATTAAATCAATTGGACTTAATGCATAAGCAGCAACAAGAATAGCAATTATTTTAATATGCATTGGAAGATTAGGGTCGCGAGATGCAAAATAGACTGTTAGCGTCTGCTTTTTTAACTCCTTAGCTTTTTGTTTCAATACTTCAAATATCACAATTGCTATCTACCTAATTTCACATGACAGCTTATTAAGAAGCCTATGGCTTGAGATCACTTTGGTCCCTTATCTCGGGACAAACGATTTTAGGTCAGGACATTTACAGTGGGTTGGAGTTAAAGAGGGGCTGTGTTAGAAAAAGAAGACTAATTCCTGCTGTTGTTATCCAATCCCTTTTCCCTGATCATAAATCAGCCCCTATTAAAATCAAATACTTAATACCATCTCTACTTTGAATAAAAGCCTGTGGCTCCTGATCCTGATCTGAATTCTTCCGTGAGTTCTTTAATTCGAATCTAGAGGCGTTTGATCTGAGCTATTGAGATGTAGAGAAGGTAGAGATCGCAGTTATCAGAAGACTTTTATGGCTTTTTACGTGGGTTAGCATGCCCAACTGCTATGTTGGGTAGAGTCATTCGGGGCGTATCTTCAATCCAAATGCCTCCCTTGAGGGGGAGCATTGGACAGTCATGGTCGTTGATAGATTGAGTAGGCAATAAAAAAGCCCCGTTTTATGGGGGCTTTAGGTCGACTATGATTGTTAATAGTCTTTGTTTTGGTACCAGAGGCCGGACTCGAACCGGCACGCTTTTAAGGGCGGGGGATTTTGAATCCCCTGTGTATACCAATTTCACCACTCTGGCACAGGAGCGCGATTATAGCAGTGGTCTTTACATAATCAAGTGCGTTTGCAGCTCTATTGTTGAGTCATTCTCATCTGACAATACTGGTTATGGTGCTTTATTTCTATTACCCTTGCGGATTTTTTACACTACAGCCTGCGATCTATAGCCCGTTATGCGTCGAGAACAGTTTTATTACCATTTGCCCGAAGAGTTGATAGCACGGCAGCCCACGGCTGAACGCCGTGGCAGCAGAATGCTGGTGTTAGATGCTGAGAAGGGGGAAGTAGAGCACAAGACCTTTCCTGATATTGTTTCCCTGGTTCGACCCGGTGATCTAATGGTGTTTAACAATACCCGGGTTATTCCTGCACGTTTATTTGGCCAAAAAGAAACGGGCGGCAAGATAGAAATGCTGGTGGAGCGATTGCTCGATGAACATAGGGTATTGGCGCATCTGCGGTCGAGCAAGTCACCCAAGGCGGGTGCAATTCTTTTGTTTGAAGGCTATGTAACCGCAGAGGTAGAGGGGCGTCAGGGTGATTTATTTTTAGTGAAATTTGACGGCGACCAAAGCGCATTGGATATTTTAGAGACCAATGGTCATATGCCACTGCCTCCTTATATAGATCGTGAGGATGATGCTGGCGATAGAGAGCGCTACCAGACAGTTTATGCTGAAAAACCCGGTGCTGTGGCCGCGCCAACAGCGGGATTACATTTTGATCATGCAATATTGAAGCAGTTAAGGCTCTCTGGTGTGGATATGGCCTATGTCACCCTGCACGTGGGTGCCGGGACCTTTCAGCCTGTGCGAGCCGATTATATTCATGACCATGTGATGCACTCCGAAGTTATTGATGTGCCAGCGTCTGTTTGTGAAAAAGTGTTGGCAGCTCGCCAGCGGGGCGGCCGGGTAATTGCCGTGGGCACTACTAGTGTTCGTTGTCTTGAGAGTGCGGCTGCAGGTGGTGAGATCAAACCCATGCAGGGTGATACGGATATTTTTATTTACCCCGGGTATAAATTTAATGTGGTGGATGCCTTGGTGACCAACTTTCATTTGCCAGAATCGACATTGCTGATGTTGGTCAGTGCTTTTTCAGGGTATTCCCGAATGATGAATGCTTACAGCGAAGCCGTTGAACAGCGGTATCGGTTTTTCAGTTATGGCGATGCGATGTTTTTAACGCGCAACCCCCATGCTGCTGATGACCCAATCATTAATAAAGCGCTATTGAGTGAAGATAGACCCTATGAGGAACAGCCCTAATGAGTCGTGAATGTTTTATGTCTTTTGAACTGGACACCTCAGATGGCAAAGCGCGAAGAGGGCGATTGCAATTCCCTCGTGGCACGGTTGAAACCCCTGCCTTTATGCCGGTAGGTACCTGTGGCACAGTGAAGGGTATGTTGCCCCGTGATGTTGAAGCCATCGGTGCACAAATTATTTTGGGTAATACCTTTCATTTGATGTTGAGGCCGGGAACACAAGTGATTATGGAACACAGTCCTGAGCCTGGTAAGAAAGGTACTCTGCACGACTTTATGCAGTGGTCTGGACCTATTCTTACGGACTCCGGTGGCTTTCAAGTCTTTAGTTTGGGAGAGATTCGTAAAATCACTGAGCAGGGGGTTTCCTTTCGCTCCCCTATCGATGGCAGTCCAGTATTTTTGGACCCGGAGACATCTATACAAGTACAGCGGGAATTAGGTGCTGATGTGGTCATGATATTTGATGAATGCACACCATACCCCGCCACTGAAAAAGAAGCGCAGACCTCTATGGAGTTGTCGTTGCGTTGGGCAAAACGTAGCCAGCAGGCGCATGGGGATAGCCCCTCTGCGCTGTTTGGTATTGTTCAGGGTGGTATGTATGAAAACCTGCGTGAAGTATCTTTGGCAGGCTTGGAGGAAATGGGTTTTGATGGCTATGCCATTGGCGGCCTCTCTGTGGGTGAGCCAAAAGAAGACATGCTGAGAGTGCTGGATACATTGCCGCCGAAAATGCCTCAGGATAAGCCGCGTTATTTAATGGGCGTGGGAAAACCTCAGGATATTTTGGAAGCAGTAAAGCGTGGCATTGATATGTTTGATTGTGTGATGCCTACACGCAATGCACGCAATGGGCACTTGTTTACCAGTTCCGGTGTGGTCAAAATAAAAAATGCGGTGCATCGGCATGATACTGGCCCTCTGGATAAAAATTGTGATTGCTACACTTGTGAAAACTTTAGCCGTGCTTATCTCCATCATCTGGAAAAGTGCGGAGAAATTCTTGGTGCACAACTCAATACGTTCCACAACTTGCGTTATTATCAGACCTTGATGACAGATATTCGTCAGGCGATTGCCGAACATCGATTGGATGAGTTTTCTGATCAGTTCTACCAACAACAGGGTTTGACACCTCCGGAATAATTCATTGTTATAAAGGCAGAATTAAAGAGTGGTCTTGAAAAAAGCTTATATACCCTTATATACCCATGTAGTTAGTAACTTGTAACTAATAATTCCGTGGATTCTGACAAGAACCTTAAATTTAAGCCTATAATGCGACGCTTTATTGGCTGGGATACAACATAAGAACAATCAAATGAACCATTATCCTTTGTGGAAGTACCTGTTTATTCTTCTCGTCATCTCTTTGGGTGTGGTTTATGCCTTGCCTAATTTTTATACGCCAGATCCTGCCATTCAGGTCTCGGGCCATAATAGTGGCACGATTATTGGTCCGCCAACTATGGAAAAAATTGCAGGGGCGTTAAGTGAGTCCGGCATTGGGTACTTTGGCGAAGAGGCTAATGGTGAAAGTGGCCTGATTCGTTTGAAAGATCGTGAGCAGCAATTACTGGCTAAGCGGGTTATTCAGCAGACATTAGGTTCAGATTATATTGTTGCATTAAATCTCGCTCCCACCACCCCTGAGTGGCTGGCAGGATTAGGTGCTTCGCCCATGAAGTTGGGTCTTGATCTCAGTGGCGGTGTACACTTTTTACTTGAAGTGGATACAGACAAAGCCGTGGGTGCGCGGTTGGAAACGATGGTGCGTGAAGTTCGAAGTGCCATGCGGGAAGAAAAATTGCGTTATCGCTCAGTAAAGTTGGTCGATAAAAAGACCATTGTGAGCACCTTTAAAACAGTGGAAGGGCGGGAGCAGGCAAACAGTATTCTTCGTAAAAAATTTGGTGATGTCAGTCGCCAGCTTAGTGAAGAAAATGGTCTATTTGTCATTCGTTCTGAGATGTTAGAGTCAGCGATTAAACAAATTGAAGACTACGCGGTTGATCAAAATTTAACCACATTGCGTAATCGAGTCAATGAACTGGGCGTGTCAGAGCCAATTGTTCAGCGACAGGGTCGCAATCGGGTGATTGTCGAATTACCCGGAGTTCAGGATACCGCTGAAGCTAAACGGATTATTGGTAAAACGGCTAATCTGGAATTCCGCCTAGAAGCTGAGCAAGGCTCAACTAACCGAGAAAGTTTTGAATTCAATGACCCAGCCTCTCGTCCGAGAGATGCTTTTCTGGAAAGGACTGTCGTCATTACCGGCAATCATGTTTCTAATGCGACGACTGCATTTGATGAAAATGGTATGCCTCAGGTAGATATTTCATTGGATAGTGACGGTGGCGCCAGAATGCACCGAGTATCCCGAAACAGTATAGGGCGACGTTTGGGCGTCTTGTTTATTGAATACAAAACACGCATGGAATACACCACGGATGAAAGTGGTGAACAGGTTGCGATACCTGAGCGCTATGTGGAAAAGAAAATTATTAGTCTGGCTACCATTCAAAGTGCTTTGGGCGTTTCGTTTCGAATCACTGGTTTAGATAGTCCTCGTGAGGCCTCGGAGCTTGCATTGCTGTTGCGGGCTGGTGCATTGGCTGCACCCATGTATTTTGTGGAGGAGCGAACTATTGGCCCATCTCTGGGTGCGGAAAATGTTGAGCTGGGTATTAAGTCGGTTGTTATCGGTATGCTGCTGGTGCTTTCCTTTATGTTGGTGTACTACAAGGTATTTGGACTGTTTGCCAATATTGCACTGTCGATGAACTTAGTGATTCTGGTAGCCGTTATGTCAATTTTAGGCGCCACGCTAACGTTGCCGGGTATAGCCGGTATTGTGCTGACAGTGGGTATGGCCGTGGATGCTAATGTGTTGATCTTCGCTCGTATTAAAGAGGAGTTGGCCAACGGTCTCCCCCCCCAGTCAGCTATTAATACCGGGTATGATCGGGCCTTTGTTTCAATTGTTGATGCCAACATAACGACTCTTATTGTTGCGGTGATTCTTTATGCCATTGGTTCTGGTCCAGTGCAGGGCTTCGCGGTAACGCTGTCTATCGGTATCCTGACCTCAATGTTTACAGCTATCGTGGGAACCCGTGCGATGGTGAACTTGAGCTACGGTCGTCGTAGTATCAACAAGGTTTGGATTTAGGGGCTGGCCATGAATACAAAGAAGAGTACGAAAAAAATTATTGATTTTATGGGGCATCGCAAGCTGGCGGCCCTTATTTCTATCCTGCTGATTGTAGGTTCTGTTATCTCCTTGGCCTCTAAGGGGCTGGTGTTGGGACTGGATTTTACTGGAGGTACTCAGATTGAGCTGGGTTACCAACAACCAGCTGACTTGGCAAATATTCGTACACAGTTATCAACTGCTGGGTTTGAAAACCCTGTCGTTATACATTTTGGTTCAGAGCGAGATGTTTTGATTCGTTTGCAGGGTAAACCTGAAGTCGGGTTATCTGAGCGTGTTTTGATGGCCTTGGATAATGGAAGTCAGAGTTTAGATCTCCGCCGAGTGGATTTTGTGGGGCCTCAAGTAGGTGAAGAGCTGCGTGAAGATGGTGGCCTTGGAATGCTGGCCGCTTTGGCGGTTGTCATGCTCTATGTCGCTATTCGGTTCCAGTACAAATTCTCTGTGGGTGCAGTGGTTGCTCTGGTTCATGACGTGATTATTACCCTTGGATTTTTCTCTGTTGTTGGGTTGGAATTTGATCTCACAGTGTTGGCGGCCGTGCTGGCTGTGGTGGGTTATTCTCTCAACGATACTATTGTCGTGTCTGACCGAATGCGGGAAAATTTCAGGCTGTTGCGTGTCGCTGATGCCATACAAGTAATTAATCAATCTCTGACTCAAACCTTGGGTCGGACATTAGTGACTTCAATAACAACCTTGCTGGTTTTGCTGTCATTGCTTTTGTTTGGCGGTGCGTTGATTCATAACTTTGCCATAGCCTTGATGGTGGGTATTGTTGTTGGTACTTTCTCTTCTCATTATGTGGCGACAAATATTCTGCTTGTTATGGACATGACTCGGGAAGATTTGTTACCCCCTGAGAAAGAGGGTGAGGAATTTGAAGGGCCCTGATAAAAGCTGTTAGTTGTTAATGAAAACGTCGCTTTATGCGGCGTTTTTTTATGGCAAAAAATAATGGTGATAAAGGTAATTTTAAGAAGAATCAATGACTTGTTGGCCTGATGGGCGGCGTTGGGAATGACGTCATTATTCTTGATTCTGTAGCGGTGGCGCTGTTAAAGTAGCTCCGCTGGTTGTTGATATGCCAGTGAATTTTTACCTTTATTTGTCAGAATAACGAGTTTACGAGGGTTTTATGTCAGATTTAGTGACGGGCACTGTTAAATGGTTTAATGAAGGAAAAGGTTTTGGCTTTATTGAGCATGAAGGTGGCAAAGACGTCTTTGTACACTTTAGTGCCATTAACGGTACAGGTCGTCGTACATTGCTTGAAGGGCAGCAGGTCTCTTTCGAAATTACTGATGGACAGAAAGGTCCTCAGGCTGAAAATGTGACGGTTGTTTCATAAGACTTTTCCTTGAGGCTAGCGCTAGATCGCACGAGCGGTAGCCTTAGGCTCTAGAGTTTTTTAGGAAGATGTCAGTTGGTTCTGGCATCTTCTTATATTCCTTTCCAGATTGGCTGGCGATATTGTTCGGTCAGAGAATTTTTTGTTTCTAGTTTTTTGCCCGCCTAAGACGAATATCGCCGAGAGCTAACTAAGGTGAGCCGTTAAAAAGTGGCTAAGGTATGGTGAAGGAACAGTGAAGGGCAGGCTATCGCCAATATTCCCAAGCTACTAATACTTTTTCAGGGTACCAATATTTCCCATAGCTGCCGTTGTAGCGCGCAAGGGCATTGGTTAGGTGTCCCTTTTCTTTATCTAGGTAGTACTTCAGAATCGTGCAGCCGTAGCGTAAGTTAGTGTCTATATCCATTAGGTTGTCATCAGGACGACCAATTTCATTTTTCCAAAACGGCATCACTTGCATCATGCCTCTCGCACCGACACGGGATAGGGCGTAAGGATCAAAACGACTTTCAATTTGAATAACAGCCAAAACTATTTCTGGAGAAAGTTGGGCGCGGGTAGCAGCTCGATGAATTTTTTTCAGTAGATTGAGACGCTTCTTGTCATTTTTGATATAACGCTTAAGCTGGCCTGACTTAGACATCAGCCAGACTTCTGCATCAAAGCGATCTTCAAAGCTATCTGATTGTTCAATCGTCTGTTTTAGTAGAGATAATAGTTCCTGATTATTTTCTTCTTCGGCAATAGCTGGTGGGCAACATACCAAAATGGCACTTAACACCAGAGTGGCACTTAATACCAAAATGGGGCTTGGCCATACGCTTAATAGTCTTTTGCTCACACCTTTAAACATTATTTATGTATCAATTTAACATCAATTAGTTAAGGGGTTAGTTAAGAGCTTGCTTAAGAAACTCATGGAGTTCAGCAAGTGGAATGTCCTGGTTTTCCGATGCCCTACGGTTACGGTATTCCACTACACCTTTTTCCAGACCTCTATCACCCACCACAATGCGGTGGGGTAGGCCAATAAGCTCAACATCTGCCAGCATGCCGCCTAAGCGCGCCTTTTCTTGATCCATAAATAGCACTTCTACGCCTGATTCTAATAGTTCAGCGTAGAGTTTTTCACAGGTTTCGCGAACCTGTTCAGATTTATGCATATTGATTGGTATCAGGGCAACCTGAAAAGGTGCCAATGCGTTTGGCCAGAGAATGCCATTGTCATCGTTATTTTGTTCAATGGCAGAAGCCACGACGCGGCTGACACCAATGCCATAACAGCCCATTAACATCACTTGCTCGCGACCTTCTTCATTAAGCACTCGCGCATTCATGGCTTCACTGTATTTGCTGCCTAGCTGAAAGATATGGCCCACTTCGATGCCGCGTTTGATTTCCAGTACACCTTTGCCATCGGGACTGGGGTCACCGGTTAACACATTTCGAATATCTTCTACTCGGGGCAGCGGGCAATCACGCTCCCAGTTAACCCCCGTCAGGTGAACGCCTTCTTTGTTGGCGCCACAGGCGAAGTCAGCCAGGTATGCCGCAGAACGATCGACAATGATAGGAATATTCAGCCCCACAGGGCCTAGGGATCCAACACTGCAGCCCAGTTGCTGCTTGACCTGTTCTTCGCTGGCAAAGGTGAGCGGTGATGCGACCCCGCGGAGCTTTTCTGCCTTGATGTCATTTAATTCATGGTCACCACGGAGTACGAGAGCGATAAGTTGGCTGGGATCTGACGCTTCCTCCTCTTCAGGTTCGGCCAGGACAATTAATGTTTTGGCGACGTTGTTTTTCTCCATGCCAAGGAATTGGCTTACTTCTTCAATACTGTGCTGGTTTGGCGTTTCAACGTCTTTTACTGGCTCCGTTGCGGCAGGGCGTTCACCCGTAGGCGCGATAGCTTCGGCCATTTCAATATTGGCGGCAAAATCACTTTCCGTAGAAAAAGCGATGTCATCTTCACCAGACTCGGCCAATACGTGAAATTCATGAGAATGACTGCCACCAATACTACCGGTATCAGCCAGCACAGGTCTGAAATCGAGTCCCATCCGCTGGAAAATCGCAGAATATGCCTGATACATTACCTCATAGGTTTGTTGCATACTCTCTTGAGAAATGTGGAAAGAGTAGGCGTCTTTCATCAGGAATTCTCTGGACCGCATAATACCGAAGCGAGGACGTATCTCGTCCCGGAACTTGGTTTGAATCTGATAAAAGCTGGCGGGCAGTTGTTTGTAACTGCGGAGTTCATTGCGCACCAGATCGGTGATAACTTCCTCGTGGGTTGGCCCCAGGCAAAAAGCACGGCCATGTCGATCTTTTATACGAAGCAGCTCGGGCCCGTATTGTTCCCATCGGCCAGATTCTTCCCAAAGTTCAGCAGGCTGGGTGACGGGCATGAGAACTTCCTGAACACCGGCTTTGTTCATTTCTTCTCGAACGATGGCTTCTGCTTTCCGTAGAACGCGTAGGCCCATGGGTAGCCAGCTGTAAAGTCCTGCCGCCAATTTTCGAATCATCCCCGAGCGCAACATCAGCTGGTGGCTGATAACCTCGGCATCGGCTGGTGTTTCTTTTTGGGTGGCAATGAGAAATTGGCTGGCTCGCATAGTTTATTCTTTATGTTATGGGTTGAAGTAAAAGTTGGAGATTACTCTAGAAAGGCGCTATTTTACGGTGGTCATTTGTTCTGGTACAGGACTTCTAGTTTTGGATATGAGTACAGAGCTTTTGTTTAGGGCATCTTGTTGAGGTTATAAAGGTATTTAAATGTTTGAGCTTCATCCCCGATTAGCTGCTGACACCCTGCCTGTTGGTGAGTTTGAGTTGTCGCAGTTGCTTATTCATCGCGATGCTAACTATCCTTGGTTCATCTTAGTGCCCAAAAAACCTGATGTGATGGAAATTTATCATTTATCAGAGGGAGAGAGAATTCAGCTGATGGTTGAGTCCTGTCTGTTGGCAGAAGCACTGGTCGATGTGTTTTCGCCGGACAAAATCAATATTGCTACTTTGGGTAATATGGTCCCTCAGTTACATATGCACCATGTGGCGCGATACAAAACTGATGGTGCATGGCCAAACCCTATTTGGGGGACATTGCCTGCGTTGGATTACCAGCAGGCAGGTCTTCAACATCGGATAGATTCGGTGGCACGTGTGCTTGCGGGGGATAGTTTCACGGTGGCGTAATTCGGAATTTGAGAGGTTCTGTTGTCTTCCGTTTGTTCTTATCCTCTTTTGTTCTGGATCACAGTAGTCCTAGGTAGTCCATCGATGATGTGATCATCAGCGATCCATCCTTCTAGCACCCGTTTTCATGGGGTATAATGCGCGCCTTTTGCTGGCATGCCTAAGTGCGCGCTGAAAAACGCCTGAAAAGCATTCGGGGACAGCTATCGAGAGGGTTTAACTATCGAACCTCGATTGATCAATACGGGAAGAAATAATGCGTACAACTTATTGCGGTGTTCTTGGTGCAGAGAACATTGATCAGGAAATTACACTCTGTGGCTGGGTAGACCGTCGTCGAGACCATGGTGGTGTGATCTTTATTGACCTTCGTGACCGCGAAGGCATTGTTCAGGTGGTTTTCGATCCGGACTGTGGAGAGCACTTTGAGCGTGCCGATTCTGTACGCAGTGAATATGTTCTTCAGGTCAAAGGTAAAGTGCGTGCCCGCACACCGGAAACTGTTAACGCTGACATGCGTACCGGTGAAATAGAAGTTTATGCGTTGGAGCTGGAAATATTAAATACCTCTGACACGCCGCCATTCCCGCTGGATGAACACAATAAAGTGGGCGAGGATGTTCGCTTAAAATATCGCTATATGGATTTACGTCGTCCTGAGATGCTGAAAAACTTACGTTTTCGTTCTCAGGTGACGACTGTGATTCGCAACTATCTGGATGACAAAGGTTTTCTGGATATTGAAACACCCATTTTGACTCGTGCTACACCTGAGGGTGCTCGGGACTACTTGGTGCCAAGCCGTACCCACGAGGGTAAATTCTTTGCGTTGCCTCAGTCACCACAGTTGTTTAAACAGCTGCTAATGGTGTCTGGTATCGACCGTTATTATCAAATTGCCAAGTGTTTCCGTGATGAAGATTTGCGTGCCGATCGTCAACCTGAATTTACCCAGGTGGATGTGGAGCTGTCGTTTTCCTCTGAAGAAGAGATTATGGCCATTAACGAAGACATGATTCGTTCTGTCTTCCAGAAAGTGCTGAAAGTAGATCTGGGTGACTTCCCCCAAATGCCTTACAGCGAAGCCATGAATCGTTTTGGTAGTGACAAGCCAGATTTGAGAATTCCATTAGAGCTGGTGGAAATCAAAGGCCTAATGGCCGCTGTAGACTTTAAAGTTTTCTCTGGCCCGGCTAATGATCCTAAGGGTCGAGTGACTGCACTAAAAGTACCCGGCGGAAACAGCATTAGCCGTAAGCAGATTGACGACTACACCAAATTTGTCGGTATCTACGGTGCCAGAGGACTGGCTTATATTAAGGTCAATGATAAAGACGACTTGGAAGAAGGGCTGCAATCTCCGATTGTGAAATTCCTGCCCAATGAGGTTCGCGGTGCCATCCTTGAGCGTACTGGTGCTGAAAACGGCGACCTGATTTTCTTCGGTGCCGATAAAGGCAAAATCGTATCCGAAGCCTTGGGCGCATTGCGTTGCAAGCTGGGTGCAGACCTTGACCTGTATACCTGTGCTTGGGCGCCATTGTGGGTAGTAGACTTCCCCATGTTTGAAGAAACAGCCGAAGGTACCTGGACATCATTGCACCATCCGTTTACGCGTCCGGCCTGTAGCCCGGAAGAGCTGGAAAAAGATCCCGAAAATGCCCTGTCTCTGGCTTACGACATGGTTCTGAACGGTACTGAATTGGGTGGTGGCTCTATTCGTATCCACAACCCGGCTATGCAGAAATCCGTATTCCATGTGCTGGGAATCAGCGATGAAGAAGCCAATGAAAAATTTGGTTTCCTCGTGGATGCGCTCAGCTATGGCTGTCCTCCTCATGGTGGGTTGGCGTTTGGCTTGGATCGCCTGATCATGCTGTTAACCGGCAGCGACTCCATTCGTGATGTGATAGCCTTCCCTAAAACCCAGTCGGCAGCCTGTGTGATGACCGATGCCCCGGGCCGGGTGGATAATAAACAATTACGTGAACTGAATATTAAGTTGCGAGAAAAACCCGCAAGCGAAAAACCTGCTGAAGGGAAGTAAATTAATTAGCGCCTACTTCCAATTTATGGTGTTGGGTGCATATAAAATTTAACAAGCAATTCAAATAGCAAGGAGCCGCGGAACGAAAGTTGAGGCATATCATGTTGATAGGCGAAACTTGAGTGAGCACGCGACGAAGCTATTTGACTGCGCAGTAATTTTAGAGGTATCCAAATGGCGGGTCATAGTAAATGGGCCAACATCAAGCACCGCAAGGCAGCCCAAGATGCCAAACGGGGTAAAGTTTTTACCAAGCTAATTCGTGAGCTGGTGGTCGCGGCCAAAGCTGGTGGTCCCAGTACAGAGGATAATCCCCGCCTGCGGGCCGCAGTGGATAAAGCCCTCGGCGCCAACATGAAACGGGATACCGTTGATAAAGCCATCGCTCGAGGTGCCGGTGCTGGTGAGGGTGATAATTACGACGAAATCACCTACGAAGGTTACGGCGTCGGTGGCATTGCTGTACTCGTTGAATGTATGACAGACAACCGCAATCGAACTGTTTCAGATGTTCGTCACGCCTTTGCTAAACGTGGCGGCAACTTGGGTACCGACGGTTCCGTTGCGTACTTGTTTACTCGCACAGGTCAGATCAGCTTTGCACCGGAAGCCGATGAAGAAAAAATTATAGAAGTAGCGCTCGAAGCAGGTGCAGAAGACGTTGTAACCAATGACGATCAATCCATTGATGTCATGACAGCATGGGAAGAATTTACAGCCGTGAAAGATGCCATGGTCGCCGAAGGCTTAGAGCCTGACGATGCAGAGATCACCATGCTGGCTTCTATCACTGTGCCACTAGATAAAGATGGCGCGGAAAAAGCACTCGCATTAATTGATAGTCTTGAAGATCTGGACGATGTTCAAAATGTGTACACCAATGCAGACATTTCTCTTGAAGTGATGGAGCAGCTGGACTGAGAGCCTACTGTTATTAACGTGGCCTTAAGTAGATTTTAAATAAAATTTTTAAATGTAAATTAACGAGTAATCAACGGAGAAAAAAGATGAAAGTATTGAAAAAAACTGATGACTATACCGTTTACCAAAAGCGTTCAGGTCGTTATGCCGTAGTAGGCGCAGACAAGAAAAACATTAACGGTGAAGACAAGGTGAAAATTCTTGTAGCCGAAGGCTTAGTTAAACTAGCTGTAGCTGCTGTTCCTGAGCCAGAAGTGGTTGAAGAAGTAGTTGAAGCGGCAGCAGAAGAAACTGTTGCGGAAGAAGCACCTGCAGAGGACGTTCCAGCTGCAGAAGCTCCAGCAGAAGAGCCTGAAACAAAAGAATAATCCAACTTTTTGTTTCAGAAAAGGCGGCTTAAATAAGCCGCCTTTTTTATTGTGTGGAATAACTTTATATAGCACCGAGCTCAAGAGCCAGGGGCTAAATAAAGCCCTTGTATGATTGTTCTTGTCTTATATCTTCTTGTTCAGCGTTTATTATGTCTGCTCTCTGACAGCCAATAGCGGGCGTTCGTTAGATCAGCCTTTCATATCTCCACGCCGTAATTATGAGCGGCACGGAGATGTGTATCGGGAATCAGGTCAAATCAAAGCGATCAGCATTCATAAGCTTCGTCCATGCTGCTACAAAGTCCCGCACAAACTTTTCATTATTGTCATCTTGTGCATAGACTTCAGCGTACGACCGAAGTATCGAGTTGGAGCCGAAAATAAGATCCACTCTTGTTGCTGTCCACTTGACCTGCTCTGTCTCACGATTACATATTTCATACAGGCCATTACCGGCAGGCTTCCAGGCATAATTCATATCTGTGAGGTTTACGAAGAAGTCATTTGTCAGCGCTCCTTCGCGATCAGTAAATACACCGTGCTTGGTACCGTTGTGGTTAGTGCCAAGAACACGCATACCACCAACCAGTACGGTCATCTCAGGAGCCGTTAAACCCATCAGTTGCGTACGATCGAGCATCAGTTCTTCGGCGCTGACGACGTAATCCCGTTTAAGCCAGTTGCGGTAACCATCATGAAGGGGTTCCAGAACTTCGAAGGAACTGATATCGGTCATCTCCGCTGTTGCATCGCCACGCCCAGGCGAGAACGGAACAGAAACATCAGATCCAGCAACCTTTGCGGCTTGCTCAATACCGACGTTACCGGCAAGAACTATGATATCGGCAACACTTGCACCGCTCTCAGTTGCAATGCTTTCGAGTACAGTAAGTACTTTGGCCAGACGCGAAGGTTCGTTACCTTCCCAGTCTTTTTGAGGCGCAAGTCGGATTCGTGCCCCGTTGGCACCGCCACGCTTGTCAGAACCACGGAAGGTTCTGGCACTGTCCCATGCGGTGGAAATCATTTCACTCGCGCTCAGACCACTGGCTGATATTTTTTCTTTCACTGCCTGGACATCATAGCTAGTGTTTCCTGCAGGAACCGGGTCTTGCCAAATAAGTTCTTCTTGAGGTACGTCAGGACCGATATAGCACGTCTTCGGCCCCAAATCACGGTGCGTTAGTTTGAACCATGCTCGAGCGAAGACTTCGGAAAAGTAATCGGGATCTTTGTAGAACTTCTCGGAGATTTTTCGATATTCAGGGTCCATCTTCATGGCCATGTCAGCATCGGTCATGATGGGGTTATGACGAATTGACGAGTCTTCGACATCGACAGGCTTGTCTTCTTCCTTAATATTAATAGGTTCCCACTGCCAGGCACCCGCTGGGCTCTTCTTTAATTCCCACTCATAGTTAAGCAGCAGTTGGAAATAACCGTTGTCCCACTGGGTAGGGTGAGTCGTCCATGCACCTTCGATACCACTGGTTACGGTGTCACGGCCAATGCCACGCTCTGTCTTATTTAACCAGCCCATGCCCTGATCCTCGATTTCAGCACCTTCTGGTTCTGAGCCGAGCAGTTCGACATTACCATTACCATGACATTTCCCTACTGTGTGACCACCTGCGGTGAGAGCAACCGTTTCTTCATCGTTCATGGCCATGCGCTCAAAGGTCACACGCACATCATGAGCTGTTTTGAGTGGGTCAGGGTTGCCATCCACACCTTCGGGGTTCACGTAAATAAGCCCCATCATCACTGCAGCCAACGGGTTTTCCAGGTCACGTTCACCCGAGTAACGGCTGCCTTGACTGCCGCTAGGGGCAAGCCACTCCTTTTCCGCTCCCCAGTAAGTGTCTTTTTCTGGATGCCAAATATCTTCACGTCCAAAGGCAAAGCCGAAGGTTTTTAAACCCATGGATTCATAGGCAATGGTGCCTGCATAGGCAATCAAATCGGCCCAGCTAAGCTTGTTCCCGCATTTTTTCTTGATCGGCCAAAGTAGGCGGCGCGCCTTATCAAGGCTCACATTGTCTGGCCAAGAATTGATAGGGGCGAAGCGCTGGTTACCCGTGCTGGCACCACCTCTACCGTCAGCTATGCGATAGGTGCCGGCCGAATGCCAAGACATGCGGATCATGAGTCCGCCGTAATGCCCCCAGTCCGCTGGCCACCACTTCTGACTGTCAGTCATCAATGTATGCAAGTCTTTCTTGAGCGCGGTGACGTCTAGGTTCTTGACTGTCTCTCGATAGTTGAAGTCCGCTCCCATCGGATTGGTCTTGCTATCGTGTTGATGCAGAATGTCTAGGTTCAGAGCCTTCGGCCACCATTCCATGTTCGACATGTTGATCTCTGTGGCACCACCATGCATTACTGGGCATTTGTTCTTAGACATAGGCCAATCTCCTATTTGCCGCATGAAAAGAAGTTGCTATCTGCACAACGTTGTAATGTATTCCTACCACACTATTGATCATTTCAAACGACATGTGAAACAGTTTACTTCTATTGTATCAATCAGTTTTATCTATCAAGTTCGATCTGATGAATAATTAGGAGGGCATTTATTAATCAACGGCTAATACAAAGCATATAGCGAAGGTGTATGTGGTAATGAATGCTGCAGGTGATGCCCGTAGCAGGCCCGTTTGTATAGTGTGTGTGCAGGCGGAACGATACGAACATTGACCCTGCTTACGCTTGTTATAAATCAAAACACGTCTTCTGACTTTTAACTAGCTTTAGCTCTGTGCCAAGAGGGACTTATAGCAGAAAATAAAATCATTAATACTGTGTGATCAGTCGTTATCATCTCTCTCAGTTACGCCGTGAGGGGTTGGGTCGCCATGTTGGTCTACAGAAATAAAGACAATTTTTTCAATTTCGATAATAACCTTACCACCATCCTTGTTTCGAGCTTGGCATGTGATGGCTATAGATGTACGGCCAAATCTGACAATATCAAAGCCAAATTCAACAATATCGTCCTGCATTGCAGGGGATACGAAGTTAATTTCTGAAATATGGCGTGTCACGAGGCGGGGGGTTTTGAGCTGACACTTGGCGAAGATAAAAGCTTCTTCATCTATCCACGCTAATATTGTGCCACCAAACAGACGATTGGCGCTGTTTAGGTGTTCCGGCATGACTAAACGTCTACTGTAAAATTTCATGATGGCCTCATCGGTTAAGAGTTACTTTTTCTAACAGTCATTACTGATCACGCAAAGATTGCACCATGTCATTGTGGGCTGGTCTATGGCTGGTGAATGAAGAGAGTTGGGACCTGTATAAGTGAAAGATATGTTCCTAATTCACTATTTTAGTGCGAAATATCACGACCTCTAACCGCAGCTCTGGATTATTAACTGATGCACACCACAGCTCTATAATACCTGCGTAATAGGCGAGAGCTTTCGAACGTCCTAAATTGATGCGTTTGTTCGATGCTGACTTAATACGTTTAAATTCACTCTCAAACTTCTTATCCCTTGGTTTGGCGCTATATATTTCCAAGTGGACTTATCATCAATAATACCCATCAAAGTCACAGGCTCTTGCGGGTCGTTACGGCAACCAAAATATACTGCTCCGAATCCCCTTGAATTTTCACGCTAATGATAAATGTAATGACTTAAATTGTTGGGCGATAAATTAAAACAATCTTTCTGCTAAAATTCCTTGGGGGCAAATCCCGTTACTTTCTCTATAGTTAATTCGCGGCCAATTGCAGTTAGAGGATGCACCACGACCAAGCCTCGCACCGACTTTTTCAGCTTGCCCATATCAGCTTGCTCTTCTTTAGTTAGTTCACGATTAAAGGCCAAGGCTTTGATGTTATTGCTTTTACCGCTTACCTCTCGATCATTTTGATTTTTTGCGTTAGCTATCGCTTTAGTTAATGCTTCTATTTCAGTTTGAAATTGAAGCACCATTGCTTGATCGCCACGCTCTTTAGCGGCGGCTAACTTACGGCTAGATTTGTCTAACTTACTAGTGAGGTGTTGTAGTTCTTGTTTGGTATTCATAGTGGAATCTTTTGTCTCTTAGTCGCAACGCTCATAGTACTGTCAGCATAACTCTTCAGTACATCTCGCCGTATAATGGCATGATAACACCTAGCCAGCCGAAAACGATTTATCACTATAGATCCACGTATTTATTTAAGGAAAATCAATTTATTACAGCATGTAGCTAGTGCAACCAACCGCTCTTCTTCATGACAAATTACCTCGTTATTTAGGTATGAGGAGTGTGGGTAACTTGAATGCCTAACGTCGTAAATCAGCCGTCCATGTGGCGGGGGAGATACGCGCTTGTTCAGAAAGATCATTTTGACTTAAATAGTATTTACGTAATTTTACAATGTGCTTTTTATTCGGCGTCAATATTTCAGTTTGTATTTCTCAATCATAAGGGTCGTTAAGGTGTTTTTGCGACCCGAAGTAGATGGTATGGGACTTCAAGTTCTTTATTGATTAAACATTAAAGACCTCAAATTTATATATTAGTTTAGGCCTTGTATCACTTTGGCCCCTATCTCGGAACAAACGATTTTCGGTTAAGACCATTATTGTTTGCTTAGAATGAACTGTAGCGAAGATGAGGGTTCCGTAGCTTGTAAAATGAAACCTATTCTCTGTTTTTTCAAAACATTCACCTTGATCATAAAGTAGTATCTTTTGAAATCAAATGCTTAGCATAATTTTTCCCTTGAGCAGCAGCCACCAGCTTATCTTCTCATTTTCAATAGGAGCTTCTGGCCTAGGGGAACTAGCGTATTCAATATCATCAACAATATTAGATCGATATAAGTCTGCGGAAAGGGCATGAGTTCCACCGTAGAGGGCTTGTTTTTTTTACTAATTAATATACTGTAGCAATATACAGTACTAGCTTGTGGCAAGTTAAGAAATGCTGACAACTTAAGTGGTGCGGCGCATATGACGTTAATTTTAGGCATTGACCCCGGTTCACGCAAAACCGGTTTTGGTATTATTAATGCGGCGGGGCCAAATGGTGCCAGAATTGAGTACGTGACCAGTGGCATTATTCGTTTGCCTTCGGGCGAGTTGCCTGCCCGCCTTAAAATAATTTTCGATAGTGTTTCTGAGATTATTCAACAGTACCACCCGGAGGAAATGGCCGTCGAAGAGGTTTTCTTTGCTCGCGACCCTCGTGCCGCATTGAAGTTAGGTCAGGCGAGGGGTGCGGCTATTGTGGCGGGTGTTACTGCGGGGTTGTCTGTGGGTGAGTATGCCGCTCGGTCGGTCAAGCAATCTGTTGTGGGTACCGGGGCTGCGGATAAGGTACAAGTACAGCATATGGTGAAACAATTGTTGAAGCTGCCAGCGGCACCGGCTGAAGATGCCGCAGATGCACTGGCAGTTGCACTGTGTCATGCGCAGACTATGCGCACGGCTGCCAGTCTGGGAGGGCAGTTCCGTTATTCAAAGGGACGGCTAAAACAGATAGGCGCTAGCCAAACCGGTATGACTGAGGCTTAGAGGAGCATTGGTTTGATAGGTCGAATTGCAGGGGTATTGTTGGAGAAACAGGCGCCGGAGCTGCTGATTGATGTTCAGGGTGTCGGCTATGAAGTGTCGGTATCTTTAACCACCTTTTTTGATTTGCCCGCCTGCGGTGAAAACGTCAGTCTTCATACCCATTTTGTGGTGAGAGAGGATGCCCAGCAACTCTATGGTTTTACTGAGCGTCGTGAGCGTGAATTATTCCGAATGCTTATCAAGGTGAATGGTGTTGGTCCCAAGATGGCTCTGACCATACTGTCAGGTATGACCACAAGCGATTTTGTCCATTCAGTTCAAGCCAATGACGCGGCGCGGCTGGTTAAGCTGCCCGGTGTTGGCAAGAAGACAGCGGAGCGGTTGATTATTGAGATACGGGATCGTTTGTCCTCTTTTTCTGAGAGCGTTGAGGGTGGTGCTGAAGGTTCTCCTGCATTCGAGTTGTCGCGAAATCATTCAGATACCAAAGTAGAAGCTGAAAGTGCATTAATTGCCTTGGGCTATAAACCCCAGGAGGCGGCTCGAATGGTGAGTGCGGTGGCTTCTGGTGATGCGGTTAATGAGCAAACCAGTGAAGAGTTAATCAGGCTGTCCCTCAAGAGTATGGCAAGAGCCTAGAAACTGTTTCATAACTACTGCGCTCGTAACGTTATGAAACAGTTTCTAATGCCAGTCGGATATACAAATAGTGTTAACCGGCCCTTGTGCCATAGAGATATACTTGCCCCATGATAGAAACTGACCGCCTGATCTCTCCTGAAATTGTTGTTCCAGAAGACCGCTTTGATCGAGCTATTCGTCCACTGAGCCTTAATGATTATGTGGGGCAGCAGGTTGTTCGTGAGCAAATGGAAATTTTTATTGGTGCGGCTCGTAAACGAGATGAGCCCTTAGACCATACGCTAATTTTTGGCCCTCCCGGCCTGGGCAAAACGACACTGGCCCATATTATTGCCAACGAAATGGGGGTGGGTTTAAAAACTACCTCGGGCCCGGTGTTGGAAAAGGCGGGTGACCTCGCGGCGTTAATGACCAATCTTGAGCCAGGCGATGTGCTGTTTATCGATGAAATCCATCGTTTAAGTCCTGTGGTGGAAGAAGTTATTTACCCTGCGATGGAAGATTATCAGCTGGATATCATGATTGGTGAAGGCCCGGCGGCTCGGTCCATAAAACTTGATATTCCACCCTTTACCCTAGTGGGTGCAACAACTAGGGCGGGTTTGCTGACATCCCCTTTAAGGGACAGATTTGGCATTGTTCAACGACTGGAGTTTTATTCGGTCGATGAGTTGACGTCGATTGTGTTCCGTTCTGCAAAAATTCTTGGTGTTGCCACAGATAATAAGGGGGCTCGAGAGATTGCTCGTCGTTCCCGTGGTACGCCTCGTATTGCCAATCGATTATTGCGTCGTGTCAGGGATTATGCGGATATTAGGGCCGATGGCGTGGTTACCACTGAGGTGGCTGATTTGGCATTGAATATGCTGAATGTCGATGCCAGTGGTTTTGACCAGATGGATCGCCGTTTAATGTTGGCGGTTATTGAAAAGTTTGATGGTGGCCCCGTGGGTGTTGATAGTATCGCGGCGGCGATCAGTGAGGAGCGGGATACCATCGAAGATGTTTTAGAACCTTACCTGATTCAGCAGGGTTATCTATTACGTACACCTCGGGGGCGAATGGTGACACGTTTGGCCTATGAACATTTTGGCCTGCAAAGCCCAAAAAAGATTAATGAATAGTTAGGTTGAATGGATAAATGACGGAAGAATATTGTCTACCCATCCGTGTTTATGTTGAGGACACCGATGCGGGTGGTATTGTTTATTATGCCAATTACCTTAAATACATTGAGCGTGCGCGCACAGAATTGATAAGAACGCTGGGGTACGATAAGCCAGCGTTATTTGATGGCCTTCAATTTGTTGTTCATTCTGTAAATATTAGATATCGCCAACCAGCGATTCTGGATGATAATGTCGTGGCTACGGCAAAGTTAACACAGGTGTCACGTACGTCATTTACTCTTGCGCAGCGGGTGCTGAGAGGCGATGACGTGTTAGTGGAAGCTGAAGTCAAAGTGGCGTGTATCAACCACGAGAAAAAAAGACCCAAGGCTATACCGCCAGACATGCTGCAAACACTTAAGGCTGCGGTATAACACTGTTGTGGAATAAGACTAACTATGCGGAATAACACTGAGAGGGGAGCAACCTAGTGACAGAACAATTATCTCTGTGGAGCCTGATTGCCAATGCCACTGTATTGGTACAGTTTGTCATGGCTCTGCTTTTTGTGGCGTCAATGATTTCTTGGACGATGATCGTTCAGAGAGGGTTATACCTGAGAAATGCCAGCCGTAACCTGCGTCAATTTGAAGATAATTTCTGGTCGGGGGTAGACCTTAATCAGCTATACCAAGACAGTGGTGCCCAGGCCGGAGCGGAAGGCCTTGTCAGTGTGTTTCGTGCAGGCTTTCGTGAATATAACCGGCTCACCCAGCAAAGTAGTGCGGATCCTGATGCCGTGATGGAAGGGGCCGAACGATCCATGCGGGTCGCATTATCTCGCGAAGAAGAAAAACTGAACCGAAATTTGCCATTTCTTGCCAGTGTCGCCTCCGTAAGTCCATACATTGGTCTGTTTGGTACGGTCTGGGGCATCATGAATTCATTTCGTGGTTTAGCCAATGTTCAGCAAGCTACCTTGGCGACGGTGGCTCCCGGTATTTCTGAAGCATTGATTGCCACTGCTATGGGGTTGTTTGCCGCAATTCCAGCAGTATTAGCCTATAACCGGTACTCGTCATCAGCCGACAGTGTATATAGTAGCTACGAAACCTTTGCGGAAGAATTTTCGAGTATTTTACATCGCAGGGTTCACAGCCATTGAGTATTAAGAAGACAAAACACAAGCGTCGGTTGGTTGCGGAGATCAATGTCGTTCCCTACATCGATGTGATGTTGGTGTTACTGATTGTCTTTATGGTGACGGCGCCATTATTGATGCAAGGCGTTAAGGTCGAGTTGCCACAGGCGCCTTCTGCTCCGTTGGATGATAAAGAGAAAGACCCTTTGATCGTTTCAATCAAAGCAGATGGCTCCTATTACTTGGATTTAGGGAATGGAAAAAACATTCAGGAGGCTTTGCCGTCAATTATTGATAAGGTGACGAAGGTGTTACGTCAGCAGCCAAAAACACCCGTGCTGGTTTGGGGGGATGCTCGGGTAAATTATGGGGTGGTTGTAAAGTTGATGAGTGATTTGCAAAATGCTGGCGCACCCTCGGTGGGCCTCGTTACCGAACCACCTGGAAAAAATTAGCTGCTGTGTTAGGGGGACGGGTTACTTCATATAGCATTGCCATTTTGGTCAGTTTGGCATTGCACTCTTTTGTGATCTTCTTATTGGTTAGCCATTGGGGGGCTGAAAAAACGCCTAGAAAAGCTGTGCCACCTAAGTATGTGCAAGCAAAGCTTATTCAGTTAGAGGAAAAAGCAAAGCCTAAACCCAAACCTAAACCAGAGGTTAAACCGAAGCCTAAACCCAAACCTGTGGTGAAACCGAAGCCCAAACCCAAACCTGTGGTGAAACCGAAGCCCAAACCCAAACCCAAACCCAAACCTGAGGTGAAGCCCAAGCCTGAAGTTAAGCCTGAGCTAAAACAAGATAGCCAGCAGTTGGCGAAGGACCTGGCAAGTGCTTTAGCTTCAGAAGAAGAATTTTTAGTAGCAGAAAATGATGAACAGATAACCAGTAGTTACTCGGCATATATTTTTGAGCGTGTCGCTGCAAATTGGAATCGTCCTCCCATTGCAAGAAGAGGGATGGAGGTTGATCTACAAATTCAATTGGTACCCACGGGGCGAGTGATTAGTGTAGTGGTGATCAAGAGCAGTGGAAGTGGGGCTTTTGATCGATCAGCAGAACAAGCGGTTCATAAGGTGGGTCAGTTTGAAAAATTGCAGGAGCTTCCCTCCCGAGTATTTGAGCAAAATTTTCGTCAATTACGACTGGTCTTTAGGCCAGATGATTTGAGGTTGTAACACGTGAAAAGAACAGCGGTTTCTCTGGGTGTCTGTTGGTTGGTTTTGATATTTCCGCTGACAGTGCTGGCAGATTTAACAATTGAAATTACAAAGGGTGTCGATAATCCCACTCGAATTGGCATTTCTCCCATTACTCGTGATGGTAGATCGCTACCAGAAGATGTGAGCAAGATTGTATCCGCAGATCTTCAGCGGAGCGGGCTGTTTCGTCCGATTCCCAAAGAGAATATGTTGTCGTTTCCATCAACGGTAAAAGAGGTTTATTACAGGGACTGGCGAATTTTAGGGGTCGAATACTTGGTGGTTGGAAAGACATCCCTGCGGGATGATGTCTATCAAATCACTTTTAGCCTTGTAGAGGTCCATAGTTCACGGGTTGTGTTTACCAAAGTTGTCAAAGGCTCTAACAATCAACTGCGTGATTTGGCCCACTATATCAGTGATGAGGTATATCAGGCCGTGACAGGTATTCCGGGAGCCTTCTCGACTCGAGTGGCCTATGTCTCTGCGTTACCGTCAAGCGGAAAGATGCAGTTTAAATTGATGGTGGCCGATGTTGATGGTGCCAGGGAAAGACTATTGCTTGAATCAAAGCAGCCTATTATGTCTCCAGCATGGTCGCCAGATGCCAAAGAATTGGTTTATGTTTCGTTTGAAACGGGTCGTCCAGCTATTTTTCGACAAAACCTGGCTACCGCTGCACGGGAGCAACTGACTAATTTTCGTGGCTTGAATGGTGCGCCGGATTGGTCTCCAGATGGCCGGACCTTGGCGCTGGTACTTTCAAAAGACGGAAATCCTGAGATTTATACCTTTGATTTACAGAGTCGAAAGTTCACTCGTCGTACTCAGCATTTTGCTATTGATACCGAGCCAAACTGGACGCCAGATGGTCGCTCACTGATTTTCACCTCTGATAGGGGAGGAAGTCCGCAAATTTACAAGTTGACCATTGCCACAGGGCGGGTAGAACGATTAACCTTTACAGGTTCTTACAACGCGAGGCCAAGGCTTGCTAAGGATGGTAGAACGTTGGTAATGGTGCACCGTAATAACGGTAAATTCCATATTGCGTCACAGGATTTGGTGACGGGGGACTTAAGGGTTTTAACGCAAACCTATTTGGACGAATCGCCGACAGTAGCGCCTAATGGTGCTATGCTTCTTTATGCAACCAAACAGGGTAATAAAGGGGTGCTTGCAGCAGTTTCTTTGGATGCTGGTGTGAAGTTTTTATTGCCAGCTCGACATGGGGATGTGCGTGAGCCGGCTTGGTCACCGAAATAAGGTGGCGTTCACTTAGAAGTGGGGCTAAAAAGAGCTTCCGAAATTAATGTGAATAATATTAGACTGGACAAAAAGTGTAATGCTAAAGAATATACGCTTAGGGTCTTAACGCTTAAGACTGTAACACTAAATGCAAAAAACAAACGGCTAAAATTAGTTAGCCAAAACTAAAAAAACCTCCCACGATTTAGGAGAACGTAATGAAGACCCAATTGGTTAAGTATGGTGTGATGGCTACTCTTTTGTCAGCGTTGCTGGCGGGTTGCTCTTCTACTGATACGACAGATGCAGAAAATGTCGGTGGAGGTGTAACTACAATGTCAGGTGATAGTGTAGCTACAGGGACTGTTGACACCGGTTCAGTAAGTGGTTCATCTTTAGATGCTAACAGCACAGTAGCTCGTATATTTTATTTTGAATTTGATAAGGCAATTCTTAACTCTGAAGCTCGTGCAGCTTTGCGCCTTCATGCTCAAAGTCTTCGTGCTAACCCAGTGAATATTCGCTTGGAAGGCCATGCTGATGAGCGTGGTACCCGCGAGTACAATATGGCATTAGGTGAGCGTCGTGCTAATTCGGCCCGTGATTTCCTTGTTCAAGAGGGCGTTAATGGTTCTTTGATTGAAGTGATCAGTTATGGTGAAGAAAGCCCTGCTGCTCTGGAAAGCAACGATGGGTCTTGGGCACTTAATCGCCGTGTTGAATTGAAATAATATTCACTCTGGTTGTAGTGCTTGAGAGTTTTGATGTTTATCGTCCGATACTGGTAACAGTATCGGACGATTTTCGTTAAAAATATTAAATGACTAATCCCTAATATTAGTTCAAGTTTGAATGAGTCTCAGTTAAAGGGGTTTTCACATATGTCTACGTCTGTTTATGCCACATTTTTTGGTCTCTTTTTCACTGTGTCTGCTTTTGCTGCCGTGCCGGTTTCGGAAATCGGTGGACAAACCCAGCAATCTGTCACGGTCGCTAGCCCCCAAACTCCTGCGGTAGCGCCCGAAATCTCTCGTGGGGATGTTCACTATCAAGTCCAGCTTTTGCAGGATGAGGTAAGAATGTTACGCGGGATGATGGAAGAGCTGGATAATGAAATTCGTCAGCTCAAAAAGCGCCAAATGGACGATTACATGGATCTTGATCGTCGCCTGAGTTCGCGCTTGTCAGGTGCCAGCAGTGATGCTAGTCAGCCCAAAGGAAACGAAAGTGGTGTGGTTATCAAAGGCGCTGCTGACAATGTGAGCTCTCAGGCATCTACATCGCCATCCCAGTCGGCTGAAGAGAGCACTCATTATGATAACGCTTACGCTCAGTTGAAAGCTGGTAAGGTAACAGAGGCTGTCTCACAATTTAAAGCACATATTTCGAAGTACCCCAATGGTAAGTACGTAGCTAATGCTCACTATTGGCTGGGTGAAATATACGTACTCCAAAATAACTTGGAGTTAGCTCGTCAGTCATTTACTACTGTGGTGGAAAATTTTCCTGCTCACCGTAAAGCACCGGACTCAATATTTAAGTTGGGGCAGGTTTATTTTATGCTGGGTAACAAAGTAAAGTCTAAGGCGTTACTAGAAAAGGCTGCTGGGGGGAATGACAATGCCTCAAGGTTAGCGCGCGGTTTTCTGGATGAAAATTTTTAGCGGTTCTGAATCTTCCCGTCTATATAGAATATGCATTTTTCAGTTAAGCCATTTCGGTTAAACTACGTCGTTTATCCTGCGTAGTTGTAGCCCCATGGATTTATCGACAGTTCGCATTACTGAAATATTTTATTCCCTTCAGGGAGAATCCTCGACGGCTGGGTTGCCCACAGTGTTTGTGCGGTTGACCGGGTGTCCGTTGCGTTGCCATTATTGTGATACCGAATATGCTTTTTACGGTGGTGAGCGCCAGACAATATCGAGTGTTCTCGCTTCTGTTGCTAGTCATAAGCCTCTAAATGTCTGTGTTACAGGGGGGGAGCCTTTAGCCCAGAAAGCCTGTATTCCTTTATTGACAGCACTTTGTGATGAGGGGTATCAGGTCTCTTTGGAAACCTCTGGCGCCTTAACGGTAGAGCCTGTAGATCCTCGGGTGATTAAAGTGTTGGATTTGAAGACGCCGGGATCCGGTGAGGTTGATAAGAACCTGTATGACAATATGCTGCATTTAAGTGCACAGGATCAGGTGAAGTTCGTTATTTGCGATCGTCAGGATTACGAGTGGGCAAGATTAAAGATAGACGAACTAAGATTGACTGATCGGGTAGGGAATATTCTTTTTTCACCCAGCACTGGGCAATTAAATGCAACCAAGCTGGCAGAATGGATACTGGAAGATCACTTACCCGTGAGGTTTCAGATTCAGCTGCATAAAATATTGTGGAGCGATGAGCCAGGACATTAAGTGGGTATGAGTAATCTAGGTAAAAAAGCAGTGGTATTGATCTCTGGTGGTTTAGATTCTACTACCGTCTTGGCTATGGCAAGACAACAAGGGTTTGATTGCTATACTTTGAGCTTTGACTATGGGCAAAAAGCACAGGCTGAATTACACGCGGCCGAGCGTTGTTCCAAATTGTTGGGTGCCAAGCAGCACAAGGTCGTTGAGCTTGATTTACGCACTATTGGTGGTTCTGCATTAACAGATGACAATATTGATGTGCCTGAAGAGGAAACAACGGGTATTCCTGTTACCTATGTGCCTGCACGAAACACCGTGTTTCTCTCAATTGCCTTGGGTTGGGCCGAGGTGCTGGATGCTCAGGATATTTTTATTGGTGTGAATGCCGTGGACTATTCCGGTTATCCAGATTGTCGCCTCGAATACATCGAAGCCTTTGAAAAAATGGCTAATCTTGCGACAAAAGCTGGTGTGGAAGGGCGATACCTTAGAATTAATAATCCTCTTATCAGCTTGACCAAAGCTGATATTATTCGTCAGGGTGTTTCTATTGGTGTGGAATATGCACAAACGGTTTCTTGTTATCAGGCTTCGCCCGATGGTTTAGCCTGTGGGAAATGTGATAGCTGCCGTTTGAGAAGGCTAGGATTTGAGCAAGCAGGTATTGTTGACCCTACACGTTACATCTCAGCTTAATAAACACTTGATTTTTCACGCCTCATCAGTAAGATGGGCGCCTCTTCTGAGGGTCGTTAGCTCAGTTGGTAGAGCAGTTGGCTTTTAACCAATTGGTCGCGCGTTCGAATCGCGCACGACCCACCATTTTTGCATAGAAAACAGTTAGTTACACTCCAATGTAAAAACCTGTTTTTAATGTTTGCCCCATAGAATACATTCTGCCCCATTCATTTGCTCCTTTTAAGAGAAATCACTGTCTCAGGTTTGCGTCGATAAACCTTGTCGGTGGTGTTGGTGTTCAGGTGGCCGCGCAGTTTTGCCGCTTGTTCAACCGTATCTACATCTGAGGCAGTCTTGGCGCATATATCATGCTCGGTAAAACTGGTCTCGAGACTTGTTTGCTTGAGGGCTTTCTTCATGGCTCTTTGCCAGCTCGTGTCGAACGAGGAAGTAATACCATCTGTCCTGATATAAGGATGCCCCATTGACGTGCAAAACAAGTGAGGCGATAAAACTCGAGCGTGTGTTTTTCTCCATGCCAGCACATCGTCAATTGTTTAATGGTGGCACGCAGTTCGCTCTGCGGGTTGTTTTTTCCTGTACTTGATAAAAAACTCAGGGGCGTCAACTTCTGATTGAAGGCGATTATCCCAATCACTGCGGCGGAACTGTAGTAAGTTTAGTCATTGCTGATTTGTTTCTGCATAATTTGTCGTAGGTGGTTGATTTAAAATAGGTGGCTGGCTAGGAGTAGGCGGTGGTATGGCAGCAGCACAGGTTATGGCTGGAACTAGTATCAATAGAAATATAGATGCGATGAAATAAAATGTCGCTGAGAAGGCAGCTGACATAGGGTTGCTCTATTTTATTTTGGTTGGGTAGAAAATCGAAAGAGTGTAAAAGAATCTGGCAAACCTATAGCAAAGTTTGCCAGCTTATGTCTGGCTTTAGATATATTTTTTAGACATGGGTCACTTGATCGGCATTGATGATTATCTATGGTAAAATTCAGCCCGTACGCACGATTAAACATGCCTTATGAATCAAATCCTAAAGTTACACTCTTCAAAAATAAACATTGCCGAAGCATCTGATCATCAGGATGTGGTCGAACGCTATCTGGGCCAAATCCACGATGTGCCGAAGTACACGCCTGATGAAGAGGTAATGTATAAGGCACGCATTAAACAGCTCCTGAAGGAGAGGAATGCGGTCATCGTGGCGCATTATTACACTGACCCAGTGATTCAGCAGTTAGCGGAAGAAACGGGGGGTGTGGTATCTGATTCTCTGGAAATGGCGAGATTCGGTAAAGATCACGCTGCCTCTACCCTCATTGTGGCGGGGGTTAAGTTTATGGGTGAGACGGCCAAAATTCTCACCCCTGAGAAAACAGTACTGATGCCTACGCTTGAAGCAACCTGTTCTCTGGATATTGGTTGCCCTGCTGATGATTTTAGTGATTTTTGTGACCAACACCCTGATCGTATAGTTGTTGTTTATGCCAACACATCAGCCGCCGTAAAAGCCCGCGCTGACTGGGTTGTCACCTCGAGTATTGCGCTGGATGTGGTCGATTATCTGGATAGCTGTGGTGAAAAAATACTGTGGGCTCCTGATAAATACCTCGGCAGTTACGTTCAGAAAAAGACTGGTGCTGACATGCTGATGTGGAATGGTAGCTGTATTGTGCATGAGGAGTTTAAATCTCAGGGTGTTGCCCGTCTAAAACAAGTTTACCCAGATGCCGCATTGTTGGTTCATCCTGAATCCCCAGAAGCTATGGTTGATATTGCCGATGCCGTGGGTTCTACCTCGCAGTTGATTAAGGCGGCCCAAACCCTTCCTCATAAGCAAATGATCGTTGCTACGGATATTGGTATCTTTTATAAGATGCAACAGGCGGCTTCTGATAAAGAGCTCATTATTGCGCCCACAGCAGGTGAGGGTGCTACGTGCCGAAGTTGTGCTAGTTGCCCCTGGATGGGAATGAATGACCTTAAAAATCTGATGGAGTCATTGGAGCAGGGCTCGAATGAAATTCATGTAGATCCGGAGGTTGGGCGTCAGGCAATGGTGTCATTACAGCGCATGCTGGAGTTTCGAGAGCAACAGTTGACGGCTAAGGTTGGGTGACGCAGGTAACTATGGGCTGAAAAAAGTGACAGCTTATCTCGTTATCTGTCGTGAGTTAAATGAAGTAATCAGTGCTTAAAAAGCTTCCATTTTCTTTTCAAGTTGAGCGAGATCTCTCAGTTGTTGGTCAATGATGGCAGTTTGCTTGTAGTCGTTAACCAATAATTTTCGAGCGTACCCCAGTTGATCTCTGGCCTGATCAAAGACCCCGTTCAGAATAAAGTATTGAGCGCGAGCTTTATGTACGCCTGAGATGTTACCGGCGAGTCCTCGTGTTTCTGCAAGCTGAAACCATACTTCAGGATCATTTGGATGACTGAGGGCTAAGGTGTCCAGAACTTGTTCTGACTCAAGGTAGCGATTTGATTTAAGGTATGTTTCAGCCAGAGACATTCTTAAGGGGTAGCTATCCGATCGGTAATTTAATAGCTGTTTTGTTTTATTTATAGCGATATCAAACCTCCCTTGGCTTCGGTCAATATCAATATCTGCCATGTGATAGGTGAGTCGGTCGGGCGAGGTTTTTAGCAAAATATCAATGGACTCTTCGGCCTTGGCATAATTGCCAAGTGCTTGGTAAGCCAATGTAACCCCGTAACGTGCAGCTTCACTGTTGAGAGTGTTGCCCTTTAGTTCATGTTGGAACCGGTTGAGGGATACGCTGGGGTTGTTGTCGATAGCAACTAATGCTCTAACTCGCATCAAGTGAAATTCTAGGTTGTCCTGGTAGTGTTTTGGTGGGAGCTGATTTATTCGGTTTCTGGCATCAGCTACCCGATTTTCGGTTAATGGGTGAGTGCGCAGAAACTCTGGAACTCTACTCCCGGTATATCGGGTGATTCTCAGCATTTCCTCAAACATACTAGACATAGCTTTGGGGTCCATGCCGGCATCGGTCATAGTTTGAAGGCCAAGCCTGTCAGCTTCTTGCTCATTCTGGCGGCTATATTTTAATAAGTTTTGCTGGCTTGCCGCCTGGGTGGCTGTTAAGCCAGCAAGGCCTGCATCTCCACCTACCGTCGCTGCCAAGACTAAACTAGCAAGCATGCCAGCCAGGCTGGCCGCTGTGGTGTTCTTTTGTGCTTCTACTCGGCGGGCAAAATGTCTCTGGCTGAGGTGGGCAATTTCGTGTGCAAGTACTGAAGACAGTTGATCTTCTGTTTTTGCATAGAGAAATAAACCCGTATGAATTCCAATGATGCCTCCTGGGACAGCAAAAGCATTCATGGCGGGGTTGTTGATGGTGATGAGCTCTAGTCTACGGTCTTCTAGTGCGCTATGAGAGACCAGTTGGTAGAGAAGTTGCTCTAAGTAGTCACTTAATAGCGGATCATTGTATTCTTTAATCCGGCTTCGATACGCTCGCAGCCAAGCTCGACCCAGTTCATGTTCCTGTTGTTGAGAAATGATACTGGATGAGGTGTCTCCCATTGTTGGAAGCTTGATGTCGGCGCTCTCGGCAGGCGCGACAAGTAGAATTGTAACGACAAAAGTAAGGCCAGAATGCTTCAAAAATTTAAACAACACAGTTAAATAAGTCCTTTGGTCTGTCGACACACCGAAATATTTCAGTGTGTCGTGTAAGTATAAGACTAAATAGATGGGAATTAGTGCGTTTTAGGTTTAAAAACGTGTCATTGGTGAAAAGGTTGACAGCTGTTCTTGAAGCCTGGGCATCGATCTCGTAACCTGCTTTGTAATCGACAGATGTCGCTATCGTTGGATGTGTATATGCGTAAAGTACTTGGAAGTTGGATGAATCGCTATTTTGGTGAGGAAGAAGCGGTTCTACTAGCAATGTTGATTGCAGTTGCTCTTATTGTCGTGGCCACCATGGGGGAAATTCTGGCTCCGTTTATCGCGGCACTTATTTTTGCCTTTCTGCTTCAGGGAGGTGTTAATCGCCTGAGAAAGTGGAATGTGCCGAAATTAGTGGCAGTGTTGCTTGTTTTTCTTTTATTTGTTGGTGTGTTTTTGGTTATTTTGATTGTTCTTTTCCCGTTGATCGGTCACCAAGCCGCAAATTTGGCAGGTGAAGTGCCCGCGATGATTAAACGGTGGCAGAGTGTGTTGATGTTGTTGCCTGACCAGTATCCACATCTAATTTCTGAAGAGCAGCTAAAGGAGCTGCTGAGGCAAGCCTCTCTAGAACTAGCGGGTATGGCTGAGCGTCTGGTCAGCTTTTCCTTTAGCACCTTTCCTAATATTGTTGCCATGATGGTTTATCTAGTGCTGGTGCCGTTGTTGGTCTTTTTTATGCTTAAAGATAAAGATGAACTGTTAGATTTGATGTCCAGTTTGTTGCCTCAGGAGCGTCCAGTTTTGTGGAAAATCTGGCATGAAATGAATGTTCAAATGGCCAATTACGTGCGAGGTAAGGCCATTGAGATATTGACGGTAGGACTGGCAAGCTATATCGCCTTTTTAATTCTGGGTTTGAATTATGCGGCCTTGCTAGCCCTGTTGGTGGGGCTATCTGTTGTCATCCCGTACATTGGCGCAGTAGTTGTAACTATTCCTGTTACCGTGGTGGCCTATTTTCAGTGGGGATGGGGAGCAGATCTATTTTGGTTGGTGATAGTTTATGGGATTATCCAAGGACTGGACGGCAATGTGCTAGTGCCATTGTTGTTTTCAGAAGCTGTCAATTTGCATCCCATTGCCATAGTTCTTGCGGTACTAGTATTTGGGGGTTTTTGGGGATTTTGGGGGGTGTTCTTTGCTATTCCTCTGGCCACACTGGTGAAAGCTCTTTATAACGCTTGGCCGAGAACTGATCATGGACTTTCGGTGTCGGAGTAACTCTTGTCATTCATTCCGCGAACTATTGCGGATTTCGAACCATAGATGGAATCTAATGAAAAAAATTGCTGTAGCATTTGTTTACCTACTGATAACAACTCTTGGCTATAGTCAGGTATTCGCTGCCCGGCCTTGTCATGATGCTCAGGAGAACAAAGTTCCGGGCCAAGACAGCCAAGTTGAGATAGCTAAGAGTGATAGTGATCACTCCCGATATCGCTATTTACAGTTCCCCAACCAAATGCAGGTCTTACTGGTTTCTGATGATAAAGCGGATAAAGCTGCCGCATCCCTTGATGTTTTTGTTGGAAGTTCCCATGACCCCGTTAAACGCCAAGGGTTAGCGCATTTTTTGGAACATATGTTGTTCCTGGGTACTGACCAATATCCAGAACCCGATGAATATCAGGCGTTTATCAGCCAGCATGGTGGTCAACATAACGCCTATACATCGTTTGAGCATACCAACTATTTTTTTGATATTGACCCTAAAGACTTTGAGCCTGCTTTAGATCGTTTTTCTCGTTTTTTTGTGGCGCCATTGTTTAATGCTGAATATGTGGAGCGTGAGAAAAATGCGGTACATTCTGAATATACAGCGCGTATAAAAAATGATTACCGTCGTCAACGGGATGTCTTTAGTCGGGCGGTAAACCCCAAACATCCGGCAGCTAAATTCAGCGTGGGTAACCTAGATACATTAGCGGATAGTCCGGAAAGCGCAGTGCGTGATGATCTGTTGCTGTTCTACAAGCAGCATTATTCTGCCGATCGCATGACATTGGTGGTCTTGGCGCCGAAGACGTTAGATGAGCTTGAGTCAATGGTTCGAGCACGTTTTACCGAAGTGCCTAATCGCAAGGGTGTGCAGCCTAAGCATGGACAGCCCCTATTTAGCCCAGATTCATTACCTTTATTGTTGACCCTTAAGCCTGTTCAGGAGCTGAGGCAATTGTCTGTGACAATTCCTCTCCCCTCCATGCATGAGTACTACAGAGAGAAGCCCCTTAATTATATTGCTAATTTGATTGGCCATGAAGGAAAAGGGAGTTTGTTATCACTGCTTAAAGAAAAAGGATTGGCGGAAGGTTTGAGTGCTGGGGAGGGTGTGTCAGATCTGAGTGGTAGTTCTTTTGATATCACTATTAGCTTAACGCCAGCCGGACTATCAAATTGGCAGCATGTGCTTGAGTTGGTTTTTCAGGAGATAGTCTTGGTGTCTGAGCAGGGCGTGGAGCAGTGGCGCTCCCTCGAGCAGGGCGCTTTGGCTGATATGGCTTTTCGCTATAAAGAGTTGGGTGATCCGATTCATCGTGTGAGTCAATTAGCGGACCAGTTACATCAATACCCTCCTGCAGATGTGATGCGAGGCCCTTATCTGATGGATCATTATGATGCTGATCTCATTGCCAGTATGTTGGCAATGATGAAGCCGGATAATGCCCTTGTTACATTGATGGCCCCTGAGGCGGAGACGGACAAAGTGTCATCTCTATATCAAGTGCCCTACGGTATTAAGACGTTGCCTAAGTTGAGAAAGGTAGTAGCAACTGATGCGCTTAAATTGCCCGTAGAAAATCAGTTTGTTCCAGATAGCTTTGCACTTAAATTTTTAGAAAAGGGCCGTGATCCGGGTGTTCCAAAATTGCTGGCAGATAAGCCAGATTATCGTTTGTGGCATTATCCAGATAATTATTATCAGGTACCGAAGGCTCAGTTTTATGTGGCGGTGAAAGTGCCCGCTATCTCGAACGCTGCTGATGCAGCAATGGTTGATCTATATTTAAGGTTGGTAAATGAAAGGCTTAATGAGCCTAACTATGCCGCAGCTCTAGCGGGTTTGGGGTATCACGCCAACAGGCGTCCTGATGGTGTCGGTTTTGTTGTTAGCGGATTTGATAGCAAGTTGCCTGAACTTGTGAAGACGGTAGTTGACGGTTTGTTGGAACCCCTCGCTAAAAATAAAACAGATAAAGAACAGGAAGATAAATTAATAGATCGTCTAAGAAATGAATTAATTCGTCATTGGCGTAATAGTGCCAAAGGTACGCCTTACAAGCAGCTGATGCGTGAAACTGATGTGCTCCTTAATACGTCTTCATGGCAGCCGGAACAACTTGCCGATGCTTTAGACAACTTTGATCGCGGTGTTTTTGATCGTTTTGTTGCCGGATTCTATCAAGGGGCCACCCTCGAAATATTCGCCAGTGGCAACTTGCTTGAATCAGACGTGAAGCAACTTGCAGGTAGTATCGTTGGGCGCATTACAAAAAGCCCTTATAAAGAATGGTCTGAACGAGGCGTTATTCGATCGCCTGTCGGGCAAAAAATCCAAACACATCTTTCTATCGACCATAAAGATTTCGCTATTCTGAGATATTACCAAGGGCGCAGTGATAGTTTGGGTGAAACTGCACGAATGATGTTGTTGCAACAACTGATACGTTCAGAATTTTTTCATCAATTGCGTACCGAGCAGCAACTTGGTTATGTGGTGGCAGCTGTAGATCAGATGATAGAGAGAGTGCCCGGTATTGGACTGTTGGTGCAATCTCCTAGCGTGCCAGTGAGTGAGTTGGGGAAGGCTATTGATCAGTTTTTGATGGAGTTTGTTCAACAGCTGAAGGCAATGCCAAAAGATGAGTTTGAGCGCCACCGTCAAGCTGTGCTTACTGGGTTACATGAAAAACCTAAAAGTTTGGCTGAACAGTCTTCTCGATTTTGGGGCAGTATCGATGTGCGGGATTATGATTTCAGTCGTAGAAAGAAGTTGATTGATGCTGTGGAGCGATTGACCCATGACGATTTGAGCGAAATGTACGATGCTATGATGGTGAAGTCTGGTTATTCATTGCAGATCGATAGCTCTGATGGAGCAGAACTGAGCGGAGAGGATTTGGCAGAAGGGCGAGAAACTTATCGGCTACCTTCTTATAAAATGTAGTAAAACTATATTTTATATTTGTTATGTATCTCTGATATAACAGTAAGTTAAATGGTTTTTTAGAATATTTTTTATAATTTTTTTTTGGTTATTTGGTTGAACCCAGTATTTCTTGTAGTTATACTACAAAAAATACTGGTGAATTAGCTGCTTCCTTACAATTGGTCTGGGGTGTTCTTACAATTGGTCTGGGGTGTTCTATACTTATCTGTGTTTTCTTATCGATGACTCAATAATAAAAGGTGTTTGTTATGCTCGAAGATATGGATCCTGTCGAAACTCAGGAATGGTTGGAGTCGCTGGATTCAGTTTTAAAGTACCAAGGAGAAGAGCGAGCCGCCTTTCTATTAAAGGAGTTGCTTGATCGGGCTACATTTACTGGGGTTCGTATGCCTCAGTCCATCACCACGCCCTATCGTAATACTATCCCTACTACCCGCGAAAAACGTATGCCGGGTGACTTGTTTATAGAGCGCAGTATTCGTTCTATGATTCGCTGGAATGCACTGGCTATGGTGATGCGGGCTAACAAGGATCCCGACGAGGGTATTGGTGGCCATATTGCTTCGTTTTCTTCCTCCGCCACGCTCTATGATATTGGTTTTAACTATTTCTTCCGAGGGGATTCCGGTGAAACCCGGGGCGATTTAATTTATTTTCAGGGACACAGTGCGCCAGGAATTTATGCGCGTTCTTACCTTGAGCGCCGTTTTGATGAGGAGGATTTAGATAACTATCGCCGGGAAGTGGGTGGCAAGGGGCTTTCCTCCTATCCACACCCTTGGTTAATGCCTAATTATTGGCAATTTCCTACTGTTTCTATGGGGTTGGGACCGTTGCAGGCTATTTATCAGGCGCATGTTATGCGTTATTTGTCTGCGCGGGAATTGGTGCCAAGAGGTGATCGAAAGGTCTGGGCTTTTCTTGGCGATGGAGAGTGTGACGAACCGGAAACGTTGGGCGCTATTTCGCTCGCTGGTCGAGAAAATCTTGAAAATTTAGTGTTTGTTGTTAATTGTAATTTGCAGCGTCTTGATGGTCCTGTCCGCGGTAATGGCAAAATAATTCAAGAGCTTGAAGGCGTATTCCGCGGGGCCGGTTGGAATGTGATTAAAGTGGTTTGGGGGCGTATGTGGGACACCCTGCTCGCTAAAGATGACGAGGGATTGTTGCAAAGTCGGATGAATGAGACTTGTGATGGCGATTATCAAAACTACATACACAATGGTGGTGCCTATACCCGCGAGCATTTCTTCGGGGCTTCACCGGAATTGAAAGAGCTGGTGTCTGATTTGAGCGATAAAGACATCATGTACCTTAATCGTGGTGGTCATGACCCCTATAAGGTTTATGCAGCTTATGCGGAGGCAATGGCACATAAAGGCCAGCCTACGGTGATTCTGGCTAAAACCGTGAAAGGTTATGGCATGGGAGTCGGGTCGGGAGAAGGGGCCAACAATACACACTCCATCAAAAAGCTGGATTTGGAAAGCCTTAAGCATTTCCGAGATAGGTTTGGGATCCCCATAGCGGATGATAAATTGGCCGATGTTCCCTATTACCGTCCACCGGAAGATAGTCCGGAAATGGTTTATATGAATAAGCGCAGGGCATCTCTAGGTGGATCTTTGCCTGCGCGGCGAGCAGATTTTGATAAGTTGGAAATTATGCCTCTGTCAGATTTTGGCAAGCTACTGGAAGGGAATGGAGAAAAGAAGGTTTCTACGACGATGGCCTTTGTCCGTCAGCTGGGTATGTTGCTGAAGGATAAAAATATTGGCGAGCGCGTGGTGCCTATTGTGCCGGATGAGGCGCGAACCTTTGGTATGGAGGGAATGTTTCGTCAATTGGGGATTTATTCTTCCGCTGGACAGAAGTATGTGCCGCAGGATCATGATCAGATCATGTTCTACAAGGAAGATAAGAAAGGGCAGATTCTTGAGGAAGGTATCAGTGAGGCTGGAGCCATGTCCGCTTGGATGGCGCTGGCTACCTCTTACAGCACCAACCATTTTCCCATGATTCCTGTGTATATTTATTACTCTATGTTCGGTTTTCAGCGGATTGGTGATTTGGCTTGGGCCGCGGGTGATATGCAAGCGAGGGGTTTTCTCATTGGCGCAACCTCTGGTCGTACAACCCTTAATGGAGAGGGATTGCAGCATCAGGATGGTCACAGCCATTTGTTGGCTAATACCATTCCAAACTGTCGAACCTATGATCCCGCTTATGCTTATGAAGTGGTGACAATTGTTCAGGACGGTTTGAGGGTGATGTTTGAGGCGCAGGAAAATTGCTTTTATTACCTCACGACAATGAATGAAAACTACCTGCAGCCAGCCATGCCAGATAATGTTGAGGAAGGCATCATTAAGGGTATGTATTTATTTGAAGAGGGTGATGAATCTGAGTTGAAGGTGCAGCTCATGGGCGCGGGAAGCATTCTCAACGAGGTGCGTGAAGCGGCTGTGATTCTAAAGGAAAAATATAATGTATCCGCTGATATCTGGAGTTTAACCAGTGTTAATCAGCTGGCTCGTGATGGTCAGGCAGCTGATCGGTGGAATTTACTGCACCCAGAGCAGGACGAAAAAGTACCCTATATTACGGAACAACTGGCCGGGCGTCAGGGTCCAGTGGTGGTGGCAACTGATTACGTCAAAACCTATACGGAGCAATTGAGGGCTTACATTCCTGCCAGTTATAGGGTGCTAGGGACAGATGGTTTTGGTCGCAGTGATAGTCGTGAGCAACTTCGTCACTTTTTTGAAGTGAATCGCTATTTTGTCGCACTTTCAGCATTAAAATCCTTGGCAGATGAAGGCAAGATAGATGTTTCTGTTGTAACACAGGCGCTTGTTGATTTTGATTTAGACCCTGAAAAAACTAACCCGCTCTATTGTTAACTGCGTAAGGCTAAATACTTTAGTGTTAGGCCTTTGATATTAAATTAAGAGTATTAGGAAAGAGAATTTATAGTGGCCACAGAAACTATTCATGTACCTGATCTCGGTGGTGCCGAGACTGTTGAAGTGATTGAGCTTTGTGTCTCCCCTGGAGATACGGTGGAGCTGGAGCAATCGTTAATAGTATTGGAGTCAGATAAGGCGACAATGGATGTGCCCAGCCCGAAGTCGGGAACAGTCAAGGCTGTGATTGTTAAAGAAGGCGATACGGTGAGTGAGGGGGCCGCTATTATTGAATTGGAAGTGGATGATGCCGTTGTGACGGAAGAGCCTAGCGCTGAGGTAAAGGCTGATCCTGATGACATCGAGTTGCAGAGCAGCGATACGTCTTCCAGTAAAACCCCTGAAGCGAATACCCCTGCCCCTGTCGATGAGCCGGCTGAAGGGACTGTTGAGCGCGTGGTTTGTGTGCCAGATACGGGAACAGAAGAGGCCGTTGAAATTATTGAATTGGTGGTATCGCCTGGTGATATGGTCTCCGAGGGCGATAGTATTTTGGTGGTGGAAACTGATAAAGCCACCATGGACATTCCCGTAAGCTTTGGTGGCGAGGTGCTACGGTTATTAGTCAAAGTGAGTGATAAGGTTAATAGTGGCGATGAAATTGCTGTATTGGCGACTACGGCTTCCAGTAGCTCCCAGCCACAAAGCGAATCATCTGGCCATCAAGCGGCGTCGATGCCAAAAGCTGAAACTGAATCGGCGGCTGAAATTAAGCCTGCGCCTGAAGAGCACAATAACCCTAAGGCTTCCCCCAAGACTGATAGTTTGCCTAGTGTTGATCCATCCTCCGTTGGTGCTGATGTCTATGCGGGTCCGGCATCTCGAGCGTTGGCAAGGGAGCTGGGCGTAGACCTACATAAGGTTAAAGGAACAGGCCCTCGTGGGCGCATATTAAAAGAAGATTTAAATAACTATGTGAAAAATGCTGTGGCCGCTGCTGAGTCAGGTTCAGTCGTGGCAGGTACCGGAATTCCAGCTGTTCCAGACGTGGATTTCAGTCAGTTTGGTGAGATCGAGATGATCCCACTACAAAAAATACAGAAACTGACTGCGGCCAATATGAGTAGAAACTGGCTAAATGTTCCCCATGTAACCCAGTTTGATGAGGCCGATATTACCGATTTGGAAGAGTTTAGGTCGTCACTAAAAGCCGAAGCAGAAAAGCGCGGTACACGTTTAACGCCGATCCCCTTTCTTTTAAAGGCTTGCGCTCACGCGTTAGTGGCCAACCCCGAATTCAACCGCTCCCTTACTGGCGATGGTGATAATTTTGTACAAAAAAGCTATGTACACATTGGCATGGCTGTGGATACCCCTCGTGGTTTGGTAGTTCCAGTGATTCGAGATGTGGATACTAAAGGTTTGTGGCAATTGGCTGTTGAAGTCAATGAGATGGCCGCAAAGGCTCGAGAGGGGAAGCTTTCCACCGCGGACATGCAAGGAGGCTGCTTCACTATTTCTAGCTTGGGTGCCATTGGCGGCAACGGTTTTACACCTATCGTTAATGCGCCAGAGGCTGGCATTCTTGGTGTTTCCAAGTCCCAAATAAAACCAGTTTGGGATGGTTCAGAATTTACCCCCAGAATGATGCTGCCATTAAGTATTTCCTATGACCACCGGGTGGTTAATGGTGCCGATTGTGGGAGATTCTTTACTTATTTGGTCCAAATTTTGAGTGATACTCGAAGATTGGCACTATAGAAAGGGCCTGGTTGGTCTTGGCTTCGTATAATTAAACGTTTGTATTACAGCGAGTTGAGGAACTTATTTGTATGGTGAGGTGCCCAAGTAAACGTGGGTGTATATAGAAGCGAGCTATTTACTCTTTTTAACTATAAGCATCTGAATGATCTTTGTTGAGAAATAAAGTAGGGTGTGGCTATGAAGCATAAGAGTAAAAATTATACCTTTTTTGCCTTTGCGGCAATGTTCTCACTGTTGCTTGTTAGTGCCTCTGCTGCAATGGCTGATGGCGTGTCTTCTGCTAATGTGAAAGCGGTTCAGTTGGTTATCAATGGTCAGATATCTGCGCTCAAGTCAGGAGATTATCAGTCTGCCTATTCTTTTGCCGCGCCTAATGTAAAGGCAGCATTCCCATCCGCTAAAATTTTTATCAGTATGGTGGAAAATGGTTATAAGCCGCTTTACCATCACTCTTCATATGTCTTTGGTAAAAACACCGTCTCAAATGGTGATGTTTACCAGGAGATTATTGTGTCTGATAATACTCGTAAGTTGTGGCAATTTATCTATATCCTGAGCCAGCAGCAAGATCAAAGCTGGAAAATCACAAATGTGATGATGTATCCCTTTGAAGGTTCTTCCGTTTAAATCCCAGCTTTAAATTTAAACTGCCTAATCGTTTGTTTACTTTTTTGGTGTTTCCCTGCGCGGTGAAGCCGATGGCTTTTTACTTCTTGCTCTTGGCTCAGAGGAGCGGCTTTGTGGCTTGCTTTCACCAACAAGGCTGAGTTTCATAGGTTGCTGGCAAACCCGTACCTTGTTTTTCAAATGCTGGAAAATATCCTTAGGCATTCCGTCCGGAAGATCGACGGTACTGAAGTCATCTTCAAGCTTGATGCGGCCAATATTTTGGCTGTCAATTCCAGCTTCGTTGGCAATAGCACCAACGATATCCTTGGGCATAACGCCATGATTTTTTCCTACTTCAATACGATAGGTCACCATATCCACATCATCGTGCTGTTTGCGGTCTTGCTGAGGTCTATCTCTCTTTGCGCCTCTTTCTGCGCGATCTCCACGTCCTCTTTCAGGCCTTTCTCCTCGGCCTCTTTCTCTGCCTCGGTCAGATCTTTCGTTGCGGTCTCTGCTACCACTGTCGCTAGTATCTAGGGGTGCTAGGTTGGGGAACAACGGACGTTCCAGCTGGAGTTGTGATGCCAAGCCTGCAGCAATGTCAGCCATAGGAATATCGTTGTCCACTGACATTTTTTCCAAAAGTTCTCGAAATTTCTCAAGGTCTTTAATTTCGAGGCTTTGTAATACACGGTTCTGGAATTGTTGAACCCGTTGATCACTCACTTGTGTTCCCGAGGGAAGTTGCATCAGGGTAAGAGATTGGCGAGTTGATTGTTCGATGGAGCGGAGTAGGCGCCGTTCCTTTGGAGCAACAAACAGAATAGCTTGGCCCTCACGACCTGCGCGCCCCGTTCTTCCAATGCGGTGTACATAGGCTTCGTTATCATAGGGAATGTCGTAATTCACCACATGGCTAATACGCTCTACATCCAGGCCGCGTGCGGCTACATCGGTGGCGACAACAATATCGACCTGGCCTTTTTTCAGGCGGTTGACTGTGCGTTCACGTAGTGTCTGGTTAAGGTCACCATTCAGTGCTGCTGCAGAGAAGCCTCGAGCTTCAAGTTTTTCAGCGACTTCTGCCGTGGCGGATTTAGTGCGCACGAAGATAAGCATGCCGTCAAATTCTTCTACTTCTAGAATTCGAGTGAGTGCCTCCATTTTTTGGTGGCCTTTCACCATGAGATAACGCTGTGTTATGCGCTCAACGGTTTTGGTTTTCGCCGCGATGCTGACTTCTTTGGCATCTCCAAGGTATTTTTTGACCACTCTTCGGATAGTCGGTGGCATGGTGGCTGAGAAGAGTGCCCGCTGACAGGTTTTAGGAGTCTCTGCCAAAATTGTTTCAACATCGTCGATAAAGCCCATGCGTAGCATTTCGTCGGCTTCGTCCAATACTAGGGCATTAAGTTCGTTGAGTTTCAGGCTTCGGCGTTTAATGTGGTCGAGGATACGTCCAGGTGTTCCTACAATAACCTGTGCTCCTCGCTCTAAGCCGCGCAATTGTCCGCGCATATCTTGGCCGCCATAAAGTGGCAGTACGTGAAATCCTTTCAAAAAGCGCGAATAACTTTGGAATGCCTCGGCCACTTGAATGGCCAGCTCTCGAGTCGGTGTAAGCACTAAAACTTGGGGTTTTTTCTGGTTGCTATCAATACGGCTTAATAGTGGTAGGGCAAAAGCAGCGGTTTTACCGGTACCTGTTTGAGCAATACCCAGCAGGTTTTCACCGTCCAAGAGTATTGGAATACTTTGTGCTTGGATGGGGGAGGGTTGTTCATAACCCAGTTGTTGGACGGCTTTAAGCACCGGGCTAGCTATGCCCAGTGATTCAAAATCGGGGGATGACATAAAGAAACCTGTGGTCAGTATCCGGAACAAATGGAACCGGATCAAAATAGGGGCCGAAGTATACGCCTATCACCCTGAAATAGAAAGATTTTTTGGTTGTAAAGGTGTTGAAAATACTAGCTTTTTTTTACCAATAATCGGTCGAGTACGTTGGCAAATTGTTGGCGCTCGACATTGGTCATAGTGCCGGGGCCACCGCGAACTTCACCAATACTGCGCAATTCTTCCATTAGGTTTCGCATAGCCAACCGCTGGCGAATATTTGCTTTGGTGTAATGCTCACCTCTGGGGCTGATCACTTCAGTTTCTTTTTCGATAACCTCAGCGGCAAGGGGAATATCCTGAGTCACCACAATGTCGCCGGGGTTAACCCTTCGGGCAATGTAGTTGTCTGCCACGTCAAAGCCACTTTCCACCTGTTGAAACTTAATCAAAGGTGATGCAGGGATACTGAGGTAGTGATTGGCAACCAGTGTCACTGGGACGTTACAGCGCTTAGCTGCCCGGTACAGAATTTCCTTAATGGGATTGGGGCAAGCGTCGGCATCTACCCAAATATGCATTGATTCTTCTCTTTTTTCATAGCTGCTCATTTTGTTGCTGTTAATGTTATACCTAAATAGGTCAGGCTCTTTACAGGGTATCGTGTTACAAAATATAAGTTAAGGTCACTTGCGTCATCAGGCTTATCAGTAAGATTCCGGTCAGGTTGAGCCAAAAGCCTGCCTTGGCCATTTCAGGAATATGAATAAGGTTCGAGCTAAACACAATGGCATTGGGTGGCGTGGCTACCGGCAACATAAAGGCACAGCTCGCGGCAATAGTTGCTGGCAGAATAATCGCTAGAGGGTTGATTCCCAAACCTTCTGCCATCACCGCAAAAATAGGTATCAGTGCTGTAGTCGTGGCGGTATTACTGGTCAGCTCAGTAAGAAAAATAATCAAACTGACCACCATCAACGTCATCACCAGTGGCGGTACTCCCTGCAAGTTATTTAATTGACTGGCCAGTAATTCGCCCACGCCATTGGCGCGAACAGCACCAGCCAGTGCCAGCCCACCACCAAATAACAGCAGAACGCCCCAAGGCACTTTAATGGCGGTATCCCAATCCATTAGAAATTCTCGCTGCTTCAAATTAACCGGAATACTGAATAACAGCAGTGTCGCGATAATGGCAATACCCGTATCGCTGAGGGCTGCAAGGGGAGGCCATTTCATCAACAGAGGTCTTAACATCCAGCAGGCAGCGGTGAGCAGAAAAATCGTCAGGGTTAATTTTGCGCCAAGGCTCCAGGGTTCGGGTTTCTCGTCGAGAAAGGAGGGGTCAATAGGCTCATTGCCGGGAGGGTAAATCCATCGGGTTAGCATCCACCAAACCAGAGGTACAAATAACACCACAATAGGCAAACCTATAGTCATCCATTGGGCAAAACCAATTTCCATACCCAATTCGTTCTGAATAAAAGACACCGTAAACATATTGGGTACCGTGCCGACAATGGTGCCAATACCGCCGATGGATGCCGCATAAGCAACACCCAGTAACAGGCAAAGACTAAAGTTTTTTCGGTGCGGTGAGTCTTTGTCCAATAGACTGATAACGCTCAATAAAATGGGTAGCATAACCAGCGTCGTTGCCGTATTGGTAATCCACATACTCAGTGTGGCGGAAACAAACATAAAGCCACCCACCAATGTGGAAGGTTTGGTGCCAATGAGCTTCAAAACTCTAATGGCAAATCGACGATGTAGGTGCCACTTCTCCAGCGCTAGGGCGAGAATAAAACCACCAAGAAATAGAAAAATCAGGGGGTGGGCGTAAGCCCCAGCTGTTTCCTTAATACTGCTGGCGCCTGTTAGCGGCATCAGCGCTAGCGGTAGTAATGCCGTGGCATAAATGGAGGTCGCTTCTGTAAGCCACCACAGCGCCATCCACACAGCTAAGCCCGCGGTCGCTCGACCCGCCGCGCCCAGTACAATCTCCTCACCATTGAGTCCCTCCGCACGATCAGGTATGAGCGAATAAACCAATATAGCCAACAATGGTCCGGCTAATAAGGCCAGCTGGCGAAAAAGGTGAATACCGTTGTGTGGGAGAGATGGCTGCATAGTTATTGTTATTGAGCAGTCTATTAGCTGAAGAATAAGGGCATAACAATCGCAGTTTCAGGAAATAAGTGCAATTAGATCGTGATGATTACGGGTTGGGTTAAGAGGGGAGGGAGTAGTTTGTTGGTAAGAGCACTTATTTCCCCTAGATCAGGAGTCTGTCATTAGGAAAAGGAGGCCGCTGTCTACGAGATAAGTGGCATTAAGTATTTGATTTTAAAAGATGTTGATTTATGATCAATGAAAAGGGCTTGGAAAACAGAAGCAGGAATTAGGCTTCTTTTTTCCAATGACAAAATTACCCTCTTTTCTTCAACCCATTGTAAATAAACAAGAATAGCCTTGACCTGAAATCACTTGGCCCGAGATAAGAGAACCAAAGTGATATAAGGCAATAGGCTTTTGAATAAGCTGTTAGGTGTTTAATAGAGTTCTTGTGAATGAATAAAATCAACCCCAAAAAACTACTCGGCAGTAAGTGGATGGCTGTGACGCCTAGCAATAAAGAGAAGCACTTTATAGTTTCTGAAGTTGAATTTGATGAAGAAAATTTGGTCGTTTCATGCAGTATAGAAGCGGTCATATCGAAACGATCCATTCCAATAACTTGGCATGAGTTAAAGGATGACCGTAACTGGATTTATGGTTGGAAATAACTACATGAATTTGGAAAATACACCTAACAAGTGACTATGGTTCTTAGTCAAGCTTTTACACCAAATTTTCA